>ERZ777011.25-NODE-25-length-246263-cov-6.302277_pt1 | contig 246263 bp, 203 predicted proteins | sample MGYA00374964_ERZ777011 | MGnify/ENA primary metagenome ERZ777011 (study PRJEB29310, sample SAMD00008975) | mouse gut metagenome | study: EMG produced TPA metagenomics assembly of the Metagenome analysis of fecal microbiota from mouse which was promoted... | reverse complement strand
ACCCCAACATTAAAAGTGTTGTGCTCTACCAGCTGAGCTAGCGAATCATCATTTTTCGCTTTTCTCTCCCGAAAAGCGTTGCAAAATTACAACTATTATTTGATTCTTCCAAATATTTCGGAAAAAATTTTGTAATTTTGTATCAGAATTTAGACCCTGCCCGTCAAATTTTGATTTTCGAGGGGTCACAGACAGTAGTCAGCATGGATATTTCCGTAGTAGTACCTTTATATAATGAGGAGGAGTCGCTGCCCGAACTGGAGGCATGGATCCGCCGCGTAATGGAGCGCGAGAACTTCTCCTACGAAATAATTTTTGTCAACGACGGTTCGACGGACCGCTCGATGGACGTGGTACGCCGTCTCGCCGCCGGCAATCCTCACGTGCGCGCGGTTTCATTCGCGCGCAATTACGGCAAGTCGCCGGCACTAAACACCGGTTTCGCCCGGGCGCAGGGCGACGTGGTCATCACGATGGACGCCGATCTTCAGGACTCTCCCGACGAGATTCCCGAGCTTTACCGGATGATTACCGAAGACGGCTATGACCTAGTGTCGGGGTGGAAGAAGAAGCGCTACGATCCGCTGTCGAAAACCATTCCCACCAAGCTCTTCAACGCCACCGCACGGCGAGTGAGCGGCATCCGCAATCTGCATGACTTCAACTGCGGGCTGAAAGCCTACCGCCAGGCCGTGGTGAAGCACATCGAGGTCTATGGCGACATGCACCGCTATATCCCCTACCTTGCCAAGAACGCCGGCTACAAGCGCATCGGCGAGAAAGTGGTCCACCATCAGGCCCGCAAGTATGGCGTATCGAAATTCGGCCTGGACCGATTCATCAACGGCTACCTTGATCTCGGCACCCTCTGGTTCCAGTCGAAGTTCGGAATAAAGCCGATGCACATCTTCGGCCTGCTCGGCTCGCTGATGTTCCTGATCGGCTTCATCGCAGTGATCACAGTACTGATAATGAAGATCGTGTCGATGAATTCCGACACATACCATTTTTACCTCACCAAGTCGGTATACTTCTATCTCTCGCTGGCAGCGATGACCATAGGAGTCCAGTTCTTCTGCACCGGATTCATCGGCGAGATGATCACCCGCAACGCCCCGGAGCGCAATTCATATCTAATATCCGAGGAGCTCTGACATGAAAGCCAAGGGGTCCGAGATTGCATTTACAGTTGCGACGGCGCTGCTCGCCGCACTCGCGCCGGTCCTGCCGTCGGGCTGCGCCGGAGAGTGCGCGGAAAACCGTGCCGCCCTACCCCTTGCGGGATTCTATGTCGGCGGAGACCCTGCGCAGAAGGCCACGGTAGACTCTCTGTCGGTGCGCGGCATCGGCGCGCCGGGCGACTCGGTGCTTTTCGACGGAACCGCGGACAACGTATATCTCCCTTTCCGCATAGACCGCGACACCACGCGCTATATCTTCACATCCACGCGACGCCGGCCTCTCGGTCGCCCCGACACCGTCACGTTCATCTATGAGCGCATTCTGCGGCTCTCCTCGCCCGAATGCGGCGCAAGCTACTACTACCGCATCGAAAAGACCGACAACACGGGGACGATAATCGACTCCGTGGTATGTCCGCAGGGATACATCGACAACGCCAACGTGGAGAACCTCCGCATATACTTCAATCCGCTGATGTTTCCCGCCGCATCAGGCGGTCCGTCGGAGTCCCCCGTCCAAAACAGTGACAGATGATCCGGATCCGCACCATATTGACCATACTCCTCACAGCCATGGCCGCAACCTCGGCCATGGCGGCGCCGGACCAGCCGGCAATCCCCGACTCACTCGTGGCGGAGCCTCCCGCGGCACTCCCGGACTCCGCATCGCGACCCGCACCGAAGCGCCCGAAGGTCACACCGGTGGATGTCGACGACAACAAGCCTCCCGTGGTGATGCACTACTACGACAAACATGGCGAACCACTCAAGGAGCCGGTGATGTTTCTCGCCGCGCTCGACACTGTCGCCAAACCTAAATCGAAGCCGGTCTACCCGCTTTACAACGGGATGTCGGTCGGCGTAAACTTCGGAGATGCCGTGATGATGGCCATCGGCGACCGCTTCGGTTCGTTCGACATCCACGCCGATGTCTCGCTGCACAACTGGTTCTTCCCCGTCGTGGAGGCGGGCATTGGTTTCGCCGACGCCACTCCGAAGAAAAACAACTTCACCTACCGCGTCTCCCCCTCATTCTACACCAAGGCGGGACTCGACTACAACTTCTTGTACAAGAGCGATCCCGCCTACCGCCTTTTCCTCGGACTGAGGGCCGGCTTCAGCTCTTTCCGCTACAGCGTGGAGGGAGTGTCGATTTCCGATGATTACTGGGGAGAGACTCAGCCTGACCAGAAAGTAGGGCCACTCAACTGCACGGCATGGTGGGGCGAGGCTCTTCTCGGCATCAGAGTAAAGATTGCAGGCGGGTTTTCCTTGGGCTGGACGCTACGCTACAAATATCCGTTCAGCGTCACGCGTCAGAGGGAGTCGGAACCATGGTTCATACCCGGCTACGGCGCAAATCCCTTCGGATTCACCCTCTCAGCCGTCTGGACGTTCGGCGCCCTTAAGTCACCGCCAGAAGAGAAACCAGTACAGGAGCATCTGACTGATGACCAATGAAACATCTACAACGAACAACAATTTCAGCAAGTCCCTACTTGTGAAACCTGAGCAAATTGACTAAAGATATGAAAAAAGGAATGATATTGGCATTGCCGCTGGCACTGGCGCTGGCAGGATGCAGCCACAAGACACAGAAGACTGTCAGTGTGCCGGCAAGCACCGGAGAGAGGGCACAGGAACTGCCTACAGTCATGAAAGAGGGGCAGCCGGCAGCGATGATGCCGAAAGCCACCGCGTTCCGCATGACAGGTGACTATGCCGACCATGTTGCAGTCACGATAGGCGACGGAGGAAGGCTCACATACTTCCCGGCGCCCACCGACATAACGGCCAACTCGGTGCCGCTGGAGATAGGCGATGGCTGGTGGCTCAACCGCCAGGGTCTCGGTCCCGGCTCTGTGTTCACCAAATGGACTTTCACAGAATACCGCGCGTTGAAAAGTGTACCTACGCAGGATGAGATCAAGGCGGCCATCATCCCTGGCGCACGTGTGAGCGAATTCCGACGTCTCGACGTAACGCCGAACGAGGCGGCACGCGACCCGCACGCTCTGCTCCCACAGCTCGCTAAATAAAAGAATCGGCTTCTTAAAACAAAAATTAGCAGTGGATTAAAATCCACTGCTAATTTTTTATTTATCGTATCCGGGAATTATAACCCACCAGAACTCAGTCGAAGGAAACTTTTCTATCCTATCATATTGCAACCTTGGCACCGGCCACGCGGACATATCCGGGTAATAACTTTTTCATCGAAGTCTTTTTTCGCGGAAACTAATTGGATTAAGAGAGTCGTACATTTGTACGGTTAAATGTACGACTCTCTAAATTTCATTGCCTACAGCCATAATTTTATCGTTTGATTAACTTTGTGCTGCTATAAACAAATTAATTGAACGGATCGTAGCATCCGGGATCCTTAACCTTACGGACCTTACGGCACAAGATGAATACGCACTTTATGTCAATTTTATGGCATTAACATTTCAAATTCAAAAAAATACATGCGCTGAATATTATAATTTACTTTTCTATTAGCAAATAAAGTGTTATCTTTGCAACATCAATAAGAGAGCAACGAAAACAGACCCTATAAATTCACACAGAACACATCGGCCTGCGCCTCTAACTCCCTGAAAAATACCGATAATTATAATCAATTAAAAATATTAACAATTAAAAAAGACTTCGATGAAAAAGTTATTACTAAGCCTTGTGGCTTTGTTTTCGTTAGGAGTAGTGGCCACTTATGCTGAGACAGTTGAACTGACTCCAACAGCATTCGGATATTCTGGCAACTCTTATAGTATTAAAGAATATACTGATGACGCATCCGGCTTAAAGTTCAAGATGTCCGGAAATATGGCCAAAGCAAACTATCTCGGTCTGAGTAAAAAGAGCGGCAATGGAAACTATATCGTTGTCACTGAGAATTCAAAAAATGTCAAGATAACTAAAATCGAATTTAAAGCATCTACAGCTTCTTCTAAAGAAACTAAAATAGGTGTCTTCCGGAATAGCATCGCTTACGACATCACTGAGGCAAAAATATCAAGTTTATCAGGAACTCTGGTTGAAGAGATTACTCTTTCAAAAACTGAAGCTCCGTATAGCCTCGACATTAATGACAGCTATTTTGGAATCTATAACTCAACCGATACAGGCGCAGCTTCAATTACGGCTTTTGTAATAACCTATGAAACCGGCGATCCCTCTTTGCTGCCGGCCGGTCTGAGCTTCGGCGAGACTACGGAGTTTAATGTCGTACTTGGGGATGAATTTACGGCTCCCGAGCTTTTGAATCCCAACAACCTTCCCGTGACTTATGCTTCCTCAAACGAAGAGGTGGCCATGGTTGATGACAAGACCGGCGAAGTCGTTCTTATGGATGCACCCGGCACCACCACCATTTCTGCCGCTTTCGCAGGTGATGATACTTATAATTCCCAGACCGTAAGCTATAATCTCACCGTAATCAAGACATACAAGTCTATTGCCGAGTTTAACACATTGGCAGATGGCGAGTCCGGTATAATTGACTTCGTCAGCACTGTGGCATACGTCAATGGCAAGAACATGTATATCACCGACGGAACAGACTTCACACTGATATTCAGCAATGCAAACTTCACCGGTTATGAAGCCGGAGACAAGATTCCGACAGGTTGGGATGCCAAAATGAAAATATACAACGGTCTTCCTGAAATAGATAACCCGACTCTTCCCGCAGTAACCGAAAAGGGAACGTTTACCGCAGCTGATGTGGAAAGTGTCAACACTTCCATGCTGAATGCCATCGTCGTTCTCAAGAACGTTACATTCGCCGATGCCACTGCTGCCGGAACGACCAAGAAGAATTTTGACGGAACTGTCGGAGACGCAACTTACACATTCCGTAATAATTTTGCCGATGTCGCCTCAGTTCCTGCCGGAACTTACAACGTCACCATAGCTGTGAACATCTATGACGGAGGCAAGAATGTCATCAGCACTGATGCTTCCAAGCTTCAGCTTTATCCCATAAGCTACGAGGCGGTTCCTGTCGCGCCTTCAGCACCGGAGCTGCTGATCAATGGCTCGGCTGCCAGCGGAGATATAAATACTACTGACGGAGAACTGACATTTGAGGTACCGGAGGGGATTTCGGTTTACTACCTGATCGAAGCCAACAATGCCAACGATCCTGCTGAACCGGAGGACGTTCCCGCAAAGGCCGCTCCCGCTACTATGGAAAATGACGGCAAGGTATACAATCTCTACACCGGAGCCGTCAAGCTTGAGGGAGGCAACCATACTTTAAGCTATTTCGCTTACGATGACGCTACCGGTCTTAAGAGCGATGTGAAGACTGTCAATGTGTCCAACACTGTCGGAATCGAAGGTATCGCTGCCGAGGATGGCGAGACCGTATGGTTCAACCTCCAGGGTGTACGCGTGACAGAGCCGCAGCATGGCATCTACGTCCGTGTGGCAGGCGGCAAAGCTGCAAAGGTTGTCATGGAGTAAGAAAAACCTACATAAGTAAACGAAAAAGCCCGGCATGGCCGGGCTTTTTTTCTATCGGTACGGACACCTCTCCGGTGTGCCGCACCGATAGAGGGCGGATTGAACTAATTTAGCCGGTTGGGTGTTTTTATGAAAAACTTGTTTTTATATTGATTGTTAATTTTTTACGCTATGAAAAATATTGTTGCGAATTGGTGCGGCCGGTGGATCGCCGCCGCTGTTGTCGGGACTGCCGCCGTCTCGGCTTTTGTTTTTCCGGCTGCCGAAGCCGACGCCTGCTCACGCGTGGAATATGTCGGTAAGGATTCCCTCTATGTCGTCGGCCGCTCTCTGGACTGGAAAACTCCAATCCCTACGAATCTCTACGTGTACCCGCGGGGAATGGAGAAACGGTCGTCGGATCACGACAACTGCATCCGCTGGCGCTCGAAGTACGGTGCGGTCTATGCCGTGGGCTATGACGGAGGTATCACCGAGGGTATGAATGAGCGAGGACTTGTGGTGAACGGCCTTTTCTGCAAAGGAACCGTATACAACGACACAACCGTGCGCGACGACAAGAAGCCATACATGTCGCTGGCCATGTTCGTAGCCTGGCTGCTGGACCGCGACGAGACCGTGGAGGAGGTACGCCGCGATCTCGAACACCATGACTTCCAGATCCAGGGTGCCACATTCGACGGGGGGACTGTCTCGGCGCTCCACTGGGGAGTGACGGACCGCACTGGAAAGAGCATAATTTTCGAGTTCGACCACGGCACAATCCACGTCTATGACATGGGAGACTACCGGGCGATGACCAACGACCCGCAATGGCCGAAAATGACCGGTATCATCGACTATTGGGAAAAGATAGGCGGCTCTCACTTCCTGCCCGGAAGCGTATCGAGTCCAGACCGCTGCGTACGGGCCAATTTCTTCGCCCATAATGTGGAACAGACCGGCGACACGGATCTCGGCGTATCGATAGCGCGCAGTATCCTGCTGAACACATCGGTGCCTTATACATACGAGGTGGAGGGATCTCCCAACCTGAGCAGCACGCAGTGGCGCAGCTACGCCGTCCCGCGCGACGGACGCTACTATTTCGAGCTGGTCACCAATCCCGGGTATTACTATGTGGATCTGTCGACACTGAATCTGGCAGCCGGTTCGCCGGTACAGAAACTGGATACCTCAAAGACATCGAATCTTGTGGGATGCGCCAACGCACGGCTGGTAGCCGCCACCCCCTTTACTCCGATGTATTGACAGAACCAGTACACAATAAAAGCGCAGCGGGCCTGTAAACCCTCTGCGCTTTTATTGTGTACTCCTGCAGACTTGCAGATCCGCAAGGAATGATAACGGACTTAGAACATTACCTTTTCGGTCTTGCCGTCGGACTGGCGGATAAGGATGTCGCCGGCGCGGGGACTGGTGACACGCTGACCCTGAAGGTTGTAATATACGGGTGCGGATATAGTCTCGCTGTCGACAGAGTCGATGCCGGTATTGGGGTCTGCCGTGTTGACCACATGCAGATTGATATCGCCGTCGGTCTCGGTGATGTTTGAGAGTGTCACTCCCGGCTTCTTGTTCAGCCAGTCGTAGAACTCGTATCCTGTCACCCCGTCGGTGCCGGGGAACGGATGGCCCGCGGCATATTTCTGGGCCTTCTGGTTGTTTGCCTCGATAAGGTCCACATACTGATGGCTTTGGTTGTTGTTCACCTCGTTTTTATCAAAAATGGTCTTGTCCCAGTCGATATGCCATATCAGCATGCCATGGCCAGGTATAAACTCATCCCAGCGCTTGTTCTGACGGTTCTCCACGAGGAAGTATTCCCGTTCCTGCTCTGTATGGACGATGTATGCCTTCTTGCTGTCGTAGAGGTTCGGGATTGTTATGTCGCCCTCGGCGGGGAACTGTTCCGGCTCGATCCATCCGAGAGCGTAAAGTTCGTATGCCGAGTAGCCGGGAGGGGTAAGCCCGTTGTTGTTGTAAGGACCCTGGTCAAGCACCGAGTATGCTTTCGGGGTATATGCCCTGTTGTTATCGTTGGTGGCATAGAGGTCCGGCAGACCGAGCACATGGCTGAACTCATGAATGAACACACCTATGCCGGCGGGGCGGCGCAGGGCGTTGTTCGTCTCATTGGTGCAGGCGTAATGGTTGAGAAACACACCGTCGAGCTTCACTTCTTCATTGCCGGCTGCGAGAATGTCCCACGAATGGGGCCAGATGGTATTGCGGCCGCCGCCGTCGGCCTCGCCGCAACCGGCGTAGATCACGAATACATTATCTATCACGCCGTCGCCATCCACGTCATACTGGCTGAAATCCACCTCGTCATCAAGGAGACGGCATGCCTCGATAACCATTTCGGCAGGACGGAGGTCGTTGCCGTAGGGATCGTTGCCTCCGTAATAAGCCATATTCTCGGAGAGGGTGACGGGGCCGTAGAGGTCGAACTGCGGGTCGAACTGCGCGATCCCGTCAGGACCTGTAGAGTTCTCGGCAAACCATTCGTTAGCGGATCCCGTGGCACCGAAGGCATGGAAGGGTTTCTTCATCAGCCATTCCGAAAAAAAGGAGTGAGCACCGCCATCGGTGTATTTGTCATACTTGTATATGCTGCCGTTCTTGTCATCGAACTTCACGTCCTGATATTCGGCAAGAATCACGATGCTGCGGGGACTTCCGGTGCTCGGGAAAGTGGTATTGCTGAGTCCGGGACCCCGGCGCAGCGCGCCTGATGCCTCTGCGACGGAACGCGCGGGGCGCGACTTGGTGGAGAGCGCGGCGCGGCGCGCCATCATTTCGCCGGCAGCCTCGAGCCGTTCGGCCGTAATGCCTTCGAGAAATCTGACGGTTTCCGCCGGACGCGCGGCCGGATCTGCGGCACGGAGCGTGGTGGGCACAAGTGAGCCGTCAGGCTGGATGCTTGCGAAAACATAGCCGCGGGCATCATCCCATAGAATCGGGAAACCGTCTGCAGTTCGCAGGATATGTGCCCGCTCGTCGCCGGAAAGGGTGACGGTCACGGTGGTTCCGTCGGGCTGTCCGATGGAGAAGGGCGTGGGTATGGCAGGGACTGCCTGGGCCTGGAAGGCGGCTCCTGTCAGGAGGAGCAAGGAGAGGTATGCTGACTTTTTCATTTGGTATGACGTTGGTTCTTAACAGCGCAAAGATACGACATTTTTTTGTCATTCGCAAAAAAATGTCGTATCTTTATGTATGGCAACCGTTTGAATCAGTCGTGAGACCTCTTTGAGGTCCGGTCAATGCCGGACTTGTCAGAAGGGGAAGTTGATGCCCAGGTTTACGCTGGCATTGGAGTTGAGCGGAATACCCTGCCTGGCAAGCTTGCCGAGGGTATTGTCCATGCCGAGGAAAATATTGAAACCCTTATGGTAGAAATTGAGGAGCCAGCCGAAGGCTGCGCCGTATGTGCCGAAGGCCACGTTTACATCAGCCGAGAAACAGTCCACAGGGTTCACGTTGGCCGACACACGCACCTCCGTCCAGGTGTAGTATTTCTGGAAGCGTGAGGAACTGAGTATTCCGAAATGTAGACGGCGGTACATAGGCAACGTGTAATTGACGCCGACATTGAGCGTGGCCCCCATGGCTACATTGCGTGTGCCGGTGTTGCCCATGTCCTCGAGCTGGTAGAGTCTGCCGAGGTCGTCGGTCATCCTGTCGATGACGTCCTGGCCGCCACCGTCACTGTCGGTGATCTCGAAGGTATAGGCATCGGTGGTGAACTCCTTGGTGCCGTTGGTCGAGGCCATGGCGGTGTTGCTGTAGGAGATCCATCCGAGGTCGTTTATGGCGAGGGAGAAATCAAAGTCGTTCCACTTGTAGGTGGCACCGAGGTCGAATGCCATGCCGAAACCGTTCACGCCTATGCCTGAGATGTCATCTATGCCGCTCACGTAAGGGCGGTTCTCATTGTTGATCTCAGTGGCGAAGCGGGTCTTGCCGAGATTCATATAAATGTCGGCGTTTGTGCGGGCTGTCCATGCGTCAGTGCCGAGAGCGAGGTCTGCCTCCCTGAAGTTGGCCTGCACATTGGCCATACCGAGTTCGAACTTTACTGCCGCGCCGACGCGAAGACCGGGAATCATCGGAATTTCGCGCGAGTGGTTGAGGGCGATTTCAGCCCATGCCGACGCGCTTGCGCTCATGTCGGAAATGCTGTAGGTGCGGTTGGAAAGGCCCTCCTTCATCAGCTCGAGGAAAGTGCGGGGCACATTGATCACTCCGAAAGCGCGGGCGTTGATCGACACGGTATTGTATCCGCCCCATGCCTTCCACCCTCCGGAGAGGATGTTTTCCTTGAGGTCGAATCCGATGCGCCCCACCTTGGGCACATTGTTGAGGAAGCTGGCGCTCACCTCGGGGTTGGTGAAGAGTACGGTCTTGCCGTCCACCACATGGAAGATGTCAGTCAAGTGCATGCTTCCGCGCATGGCCAGATTTAAATTGCCGAGACCGGGGAAAGAGACAAAATTAGTCTCGTTGCCGAACGCGGGGTTCATCTGGTAGCGGTATGTGTAATTATCGAGGAAGTATCCCGAAGTGGTGTTCTGGGCCTGAATGGAGAGAGAGGAAACGGAGGCGGCGATCATGCCGGCCGCCATGAGAAATTTATTATTGATCTTCATTTTGAATCGGTCATGAAAGGTTAGTCATTGTCGAGTTCAGTCTCGTAATATCCGCCGACAGTGATCTTGATGTCGGAGAGGGATATGGTCTGCGTGGGAGAGAGGGCCGTGTCGGTGTTGGAGCCGCCGAGCTTTGCGATGATGCGGATGCCGTCGAACTTCTCGAGCGAGCCGTCCTTGAGACTGACCTCAAAATCGGAACCGGTCTGCGGAGCCAGCACTGTCGACGTGATCTTGGGACCGGGTATGACCTCGCCCTGAGCGTCAAGAGGAATGATCGTCACCTCAGCCGAGACGGGAGTGCCGTTGTGGGCCTTTGCAGTGATTGAGAGATTGTTTACCACAAGGTTCTCGATATCCTTGCCCCATCCGGTGATATCCTCCGAATACAGTATTGTGGACTTGTCGGTGAGGGCGAATGGCGCCACAATATAATAATGACCGAATACCTGGTCGAGGTCCTTGCCGAGCTGGAAATCCACCACCTCCTGCTCGGGGATGCTGATGTCCACTTTGATCTCGTCGGGAAGCCCCTGACCGGCGAGGATGTTGCCGAGACGCGGATATTTGATCTTTGTCACGTTCTTGCTGTAGTCGGCGTTGGCGTTTTCAGGATAGAACACATTGTCGAGATCGGGAGCCATCACGAAGCTCATGTCGGCCGAGGAAAAGCGGGAGGGCTGCAAAAGGATCGGGCTTTCCGGCACGAGGGTCTCGCCATGGGTGGCGCCGCGCATCGGAGTGATGCTCAGGCTGGCCTTCATGTCGCCCTTATAGAAATTGTAGGCGGGATCGTTTACCTGGAAGAGTATCTCGGGGTTTGCGAGAATCAGGTGCGTGGAAGGATCTTTGAGGAAATCTGGAATCCCTGCAAGCGAGATGGGCTCTATGCCGAGACCCGCGAAATCGGGATGTATGCGGCCGCTCACGCTCTTGATATCAAATCCGTCGAGCGAGAAGCTGGCGTTCAATGTCAGCTCTTTCGGGAGCTGAATTTCCTGAATGTCGACGCCGGATGTTTTCGGATAGATGTCCACGTAACCGGACTTCACCCAGAAATGACCTTTGAACTCAAGGTTGTGGGTCGAAGGATTGATAGATGCGTCAGCCTTCTCGAAATCGACGCCATCAGCGGTAATGTCGATTGCAAGCGGGGAGTTCTCGGCCACATGTACCTCGTCGATGAGCCAGAGGCCGGTATTGGGATCATAGCTCTGTCCCTCCTTCGGATTCAGAGCAAGCCCTTTGGGGAGGGAGACATGCATGTCGCGGAGTGTCACGTTCTTAACGAGGTCCGTACCGGATATGGAGAGATTCACACGGAATTGAAAAGGAGATGTCCTGACGCTATTGACAGCCACGATGGAATGGTCGATATCGTCGGCCGAGTACTCGAAGTCGTCACCGATAGGATGCATGATTTCATAGCTGAAACATGCGCCTTCGAACGGCGAGGCCTTGCGCGGTCCTTTCTGATCGCCTATGATCTGCTCGATCGATGTCGAGTTTCCCTTGATTTCAGGCGCTGTCACCTTCACCTCAGGGATATGGATGGGGCCGTCGCTGTGGAAATCGCCGCTCTGATGGAAAGCGTAGAATTCCTTGTCGCCATACCTGACGGTTCCGATGTTCTCGGAATCGAGATCGATGACCTGATCGAGCACAATCGGTGCCACATTGACAGGAATCACAAGATCATTGACATTGATACGAGTGGTCGTATCCACGTCGGCGAGGTCATAACTGTCGTCGACGCAACCGGTGAGACCTGACGCGGCAAATAGCGCCAGCGCACCTGCATAGTAACATTTTTTCATATAAAGTAGTAAGTTTTTGTTGTTCTTGCTGTTCTGTTCGCCTGTATCGTCGGGAGAGACAATGGGGCTTGACAATTGTTAAAAAGATTTGCAAAAGTATATAAAATATTTATTCTGTGCAAATTGTTTTTGATTCGCGGCTAAATAAGGGAATTATGGCGGCACACCTCCGGAGAATGCCAATTTATCGCCCTCAGCTTACAGAACCTCATGGCCCGGGACTGACGCAGAACGGCGCACGCGTGATACTCTGGCGAAGAGGACAGGAATCGATCCGGCTGTATCCGTTATGTAGAAGGAGGAAACAGAAGATGTTTCCCTGCCGGTGTCATCGGCATTATGACGGTGGATGTTTACGGTCATGGCATAGGTGGCTTCGTGAAGGAAGGCGAGTTCGATACGTCGCACCATGGATTCGTCGAAGTCTCGGAGAGAGAACTGGTTGAGCAGCAGCGACACGTATCTGACGGTGTTGACATGGCGGTAGTAGTCGAGGTCGGTGTAGAGGAATGTATGCCGCGCCGTCGGGGCGTTGCTCCTCACGGCTCCCCGGGGAAGCGTCTCCGCGTCGGCGGGAAGAATCTGGAAATGTCTCGCCTGGCGCGCTATGGGGCATTCGCCGGGTATGACGGCAGCAGCCGGCAGGGACAGATGTGAGAGACCTGCACTCTCGCGGCTCTCATAGTCGAGCACCATCCAGACCGTGCGGCAGAAACCATAAGGGTTCCCGTTCTCGTCGGCAATCATTATTATTCGCTCGGAGAAATGACGCGTCCAGCTCTCCACCCATGTAGTGAGTGTATAGGTACTGTCGACACGCGGATAGCCCTCCATCTCCAGTGTGATACGCGAGAGCACCCATCCACGGTTCATGGCGGCCATCGAGGGATTTCCGATACCGAGCGAATTGGCATGGGCAGTGGCGATGTCAATTATTTTCGACACAAGAAGCGGGAGCGACATCTCCCCTTCGGCATTCACCTCTCCGGCAGAGAGGAAAAAGGAGCGGCTGAAACGAAAGCCGCCGTTAATGTCTGTTGTGTTCACGATGCGGATTCAATCTGATTGCAATGCAAATTTACTCATTTTTTCGGCAACTCATATAATTTTAATTTAGACCTGTTATACAAGCGATGCAGGTCTGTCCGTGAACCGCGACCTTGACCCGGTGTTGGAAAAAAGAGAAAAAAACGCTATATTTGCTTTTTGAAAATTATGACGGCCAATGGGGTGATGTTCCGGCGCCGGCAGACATATATTAAATACGCTGAAAAATGGAATCAATCAGGGAACTGTACAGGATAGGCACCGGGCCATCCTCCTCCCACACGATGGGACCGCGCAAGGCCGCGGAAATGTTTCTCGCCAAGAACCGGGGAGCAAAAGGCTTCGAAGTCACGCTCTACGGGAGTCTGGCCGCCACCGGACATGGCCACATGACCGATGTCGCCATCCTTGATGTACTCAAGAAAGTCGATGTGCCCGTCAACATCGTATGGAAACCGGAGGAGTTCCTGTCCTATCATCCCAACGGCATGAAGTTCGCAGCGCTGAACCAGGCAGGTTTACCCGAGGACGAGTGGACGGTATTTTCGGTAGGAGGAGGCGCCCTGGAATACGAGGGAATGCGCCACTCCGAGAGCGGGGAGATTTACCAGATGAACACCATGACGGACATAAAGGAGTACTGCGAGCGCACAGGCCGATGCTACTGGGAATACGTGGAGCAATGCGAGGGGAAGGAGATATACGGATTTCTGGCGGAAGTCTGGGAGGCTATGAAGAACGCCGTGGAACGCGGCATCAATAAGGAGGGACGACTGCCGGGACCTCTGAATCTGCGGCGCAAGGCACAGACTTACTATGTGAAGGCCGACGGCTACCGCGACAACCTGAAGAGCCGGGGTCTGGTGTTCGCCTACGCGCTGGCCGTAAGCGAGGAGAACGCCTCCGGGGGAGTCATCGTTACGGCGCCCACGTGCGGATCGAGCGGAGTGCTTCCCGGTGTGCTCTACCATCTGTGGAAGAGCCGCAACTTTACTGATGAACAGATGCTCCGCGCCCTGGCTACCGCCGCGCTGATAGGCAATGTGGTCAAGCACAACGCCAGCATTTCAGGAGCCGATGTCGGCTGTCAGGGAGAGGTTGGAGTGGCCTGCGCCATGGCGGCGGGAGCCGCCAGCCAGCTTTTCGGAGGCAGTCCCGCTCAGATTGAATATGCCGCAGAGATGGGTCTGGAACATCACCTCGGCATGACTTGCGACCCGGTATGCGGTCTGGTGCAGATTCCCTGCATCGAGCGCAATGCCTACGCCGCGGCGCGTGCCCTCGACGCCAACATCTACGCCAGCTTCACCGACGGCAAACACCGCGTCAGCTTCGACAAACTTGTCAAAGTCATGAAGGAGACCGGCCACGACCTGCCGAGCCTCTATAAAGAGACAAGCACGGGAGGCCTCGCCAAGGACTACCAGCAGATGTGACGGACCGGGTCTCCGATGGGATTGTCCGACTATATTTTCCCTATGCGGTGTCACCTCTGCGGAGCCGCACTCGGCGACGGAGAGGAATTTCTCTGCTCCTCCTGCCTCGCGTCGCTTCCCCGCACCGGTTATCACCGGCATCCCGATAACCGCATGGCCCGGCACTTCTCCGGGCTTGTTCCTTACGTCCGGGCTTCGGGACATTTCTTCTACTCGCGGGGAAACAATGTGGCGCAACTGATTTACGACCTTAAATACAGACGGTTCAGGAATCTGGCCCGCTGGCTTGGAGAATGTGCGGGCGCGGAACTTCTCGCGGCAGGCTTCTTCGACGGCATTGACGCCGTGGTTCCCGTACCGATGCATTTCTGGAAAAAAGCGGTGCGGGGATACAACCAGACGGAAGAGATCGCGGTCGGGATCCACCGCGCCACCGGTCTGCCGGTCATCACCGCCCTTACGGCCGTAAAGCCGCACCGCACACAGACCTCGCTCTCTCCGGAGCAAAGACGCCGCAACGTCAGCGGTATCTTCAGAATGCGCCATCCCGAGGAATTCGAAGGGAAGCATCTGCTGATTCTTGATGACGTATGCACCACCGGATCCACACTGACAGCGGCATCGGAGGCAGTCACTGCGGGCGCCCCCACAGCAACGCTGTCGCTGCTGACGCTTGCCTGCGTATTCTGACGGATAACTGCATTTTATCTGTCGTAAATACAATTTGAGTGAATGAAAGTTAATTTCAAACACACTCTTAACAATTTTTGTATCAAATTTTCTTCATTTTCAATAAATTTGCATTATCTTTGCATCAATTACAATCTTTGTGTCAATTTTAAAATTTATGCGCGATGAATTTTTCGGAAACGATTGCAAATCTTAAGGCCCGGCTCGCGCCTGTTTACGGCGAGGGAGAGGCCAATGCCATGGTGCGTCTTATTTTTCATCATCTGAAGGGATGGAACACCACCGACATCATTGTCAACGGCGACCGTCAGGTATCGCCTTATATCCATTCGCTTATCGAAAGGATTGTCACAAGAATCATCAAAGGAGAACCTATCCAGTACGTCCTCGGCGAAGCCCGCTTCTACGGCATGGATTTCAAGGTGAACCGCAATGTTCTGATACCACGCCAGGAAACGGAGGAACTCGTTGACATGATAGTGAATGAGAACAAGCGATCCGACCTGCGCGTGCTCGACATCGGCACAGGCAGCGGAGCCATAGCCGTGGCACTCTGCCGGAACCTGCGCTTCCCGAGAGTCACCGCCATCGACATCTCCGACAAGGCGCTCGAAGTGGCGGAGGAGAATGCACGGCGCCTTCACGCCAATGTCTTTCTCCGCCAAAAGGATATCTTCACCTACATGCCGCCTGAGGATTCCTACGACATCATCGTGAGCAATCCTCCCTATATTCCGGAGGAGGAGAAATCCGGAATGGAGCGGAACGTACTCGACCATGAGCCTGCACTCGCGCTGTTTGTCCCTGACTCGGCCCCGCTCTTATATTACAGCCGGATCTCGGAAGTGGCCATCCGCGCCCTCGCCCCCGGCGGATTGCTCTATCTCGAGATAAATCCGCGCTTTGCGGATGCCCTGCGCGAGACGCTACAGAAAGAAGGTTTTGTCAATGTGAATATTATCAACGACATATCGCGCCGCCAACGATTCATCAAGGCCGAGAGACCCAAATGATGAAAACCGTGCCCCCCAACCCCGAAAAGCTGCTGCAGCGCATGGCTGCGCTCTGCGCCCGCTCCGAACAGTGCCGTTCCGATATCGACCGGAAACTTCGGCGCGCGGGCTTGTCCGACACGGACTCCAGAAAGTTGACAGACCGTCTTGCAGCCGACAGATTTATTGACGACCGGCGGTTTGCCGGCAGTTTTGCCCGCGACAAAGTGCGCTTCTCAGGCTGGGGAAAATTGAAGATACGCATGGCTCTCGCAGCCAAGCGCATCGATTCCGACATCATAGCCGAGGCCCTGGACAGCATCCCGGCCGAAGATTACCGCAAAGCGCTCGTCTCGGCCGCCACGATAAAGGCGCGGACACTGGACCTCGCCGACTACAGCGACCGCGGCAGGCTGCTGCGGCACCTTGCCGCCCGGGGCTTTGAGCCGTCGGCATGCACCGCGGCTGTCGATTATCTTACGAAAAAATAATCGACAGCCGCACACAAAAAAACTTTTTTCGGAGTCAAATTTTTGGGTGTTTTTGCATTTTGATTTGGATTTTAGGAGTTATGGATGTAATTTTGTAGATTGATTGGCCCAAACCGTTTTTCCTGGCCGACTGTTATATAACGGCTGACTGTCACGCTGTGCGTTCTTTCACAGATGGAGACAGCGGGCGCCGATACGTTAAGATCTTTATGGGATTTGGTGACAAAACAGAAAATAAGTTATGAAACAACCGGATCGAGTACTTGCTGAGAAACTTCTTCAAATCAGCGCAATGATTCTCCAGCCCGACATGCCCTTCATCTGGGGCTCTGGCTGGACATCCCCTATTTACAACGACAACCGCCGCATTCTCTCATACCCCGATGTTCGTAACTATGTCAAGATAGAGATGGCGAAAAACATTCTGGAAGTATATGGCGAAGCCACTGTTGTGGCGGCCGTATCGACAGTGGCGATTCCGATCTCGTCGATAGTGGCCGACTCACTCGGACTTCCTATGATATTCGTCCGTGCCACACCGAAAGACCATGGTCTGGAGAACCTTATCGAAGGAAAACTCCGTCCCGGACAGAAGGTTGTACTTGTGGAGGACACAATCTCCACCGGAGGCAGCACTCTGAAGGCTGCTGAGGTGGTGCGCGATGCCGGCAGCGATGTCCTCGGCGTGGTCTCCATTTTCAATTTTGAATTCCCGATGTCGGTGAAACGTCTTCGCGACGCCGACATCCACACCATCTCCCTCACCAACTACAAGACCCTGATCGACGCCGCCATCGACATCGATTACATCCATAAGTCGGACGCCGCCACCCTTCAGGAATGGCGGGAGGACCCGGCGAACTGGATTCCTGCAAACAAAAGACAAGAGCTCTAATATTATGGCTAATTTCAGAAGTGAAGAAGTAAATATCAACGCCCCGGCCCAGCGGGTGTTCGACAAGTTGTCGAACCTCGAGGCTCTGGGCAGCACTCTCAAGAATGTACCTGAAGACCAGATACCGGCCGACCAGCGGCAGATGCTGGAGCAGATTACGGCTACGCGCGAATCCATAACGTTTCCCGGCGGTCCGGCCGGCAACATCACGTTGCGTCTCTCCGAAACTGTGTCGCCGAGCCTGATCCGCATGACCGGAGAAGGCACTCCCGTACCCATCTCGCTGTCGATGCACATCACGACAGTCAACGAACTGCAGTGCAACGCGTATGTCGACATCGACATACAGATTCCAGCCATGCTCAAACCCATGGTCAGCGGCCCGCTCCAGAAGATGGCCGACCAGTTCTCGCAGATGTTGCGTTCGATTCCGTTCAATTGACAGGACCTCTCTCCTGGTCAGGCATTGACATCAAGACTAAGAAAAAGACTGAAATACAAGACCGCGACCGCTGCCGCCATATTAGCGGCGGCGTTGTCGGCGTGCTGCACATCGTGCAACACCATCACCGACGACGCGCTGCCGGCACTGCCGGTCAACATCAACCTCTCGCCCGTAAGCGTGTGGAACACATACGGCGTGACGGCCTTCGGCTCGTACCGCTATTTTGTGATGCAGAACGGCGAACCGTCCGGATTTCCGTATATAGGGCAAAGCGCCACCGGCTTCGGAGGCGTATTGCTGGTGTGCGGTTTCAACCCCTACACCACCGATGCCGGCGTACCGATGGCCTACGATCTCGCCTGCCCGGTGGAGCGTCGCGCCGAGGTGCGCGTGCGGATGAAAGCCACCGACACTTTCCCGATGGCAGTCTGCCCCGAATGCGGATCGACCTACAATGTGGTGGAGCATGGGGGCGCTCCGGAATCGGGACCGGCCGCAGCAAGCAGACTCGGCCTTACACGCTACCGCTGTCTCGATGCCGTGAACGGAGGCTATCTGATAATTAACTGAAAAAACATCCAAGCTGCCACTTATGAATCCACTCGAGGGAATATGGTATGAACTCTGGCGCGGAATCGCCATTGGAATCATCATCTCGGCTCCGATGGGCCCGGTGGGGATTCTTACCATACAGCGCACTCTCGACAAAGGACGCAAAACAGGCTTCTTCACCGGCGTCGGTGCCACTCTCTCCGATATATTCTATTGTCTGCTCACAGGCTTCGGTCTCTCGTTTATCGAAGATTTCCTGAAAGATAACCAGGATGTGATACAGATAGCCGGCAGCGCAGTGCTTCTCATCTTCGGCATATACCTTTTCCGGTCAAACCCTTCGCGAACCCTGAAACGGCCCAGTGACTCGCAGGTATCCCACTCCAGGAATATCCTGAGCGGCTTCCTGTTCACATTCTCCAACCCTTTGATCATCTTTCTCATAATCGGTCTTTTCGCCCGATTCAACTTCATGATGCCAGAGCTGCAGTGGTATTCTTACCTGATAGGGTTCTTGTCGATAGTGGCGGGAGCGCTGCTCTGGTGGTCAGGAGTCACATATCTTGTGGACAAGGTGCGGGGACATTTCAATCTGCGCTCAATGTGGCTTATCAACCGGATCACGGGGGGGATAATCATGGCATTCGCGGTGGTGGGCTTCGTTACGGCTGTCAGCGGTCTTGCAAACGCTTCGGTCCGTGCGGAATATTTTAACTCCACGCGCGGATTCGGCCCGGCCGGCGCGCCCGGAGCACCACTCACCATAAGCAACAGCGGAGCCGACACACTCGAATGCCGGTTGCCGGTCTCTGCCCGGTTTGCCACCGACTTCACCTTCCGGCTCACCAACCGCCACAACGCGCCGGCAAAGAGTTATCCATACATGGGAAAAGACGGGAAACGACATAAGGTCCGTCATCCGGGATGGTCGCTCTTCCTGATAGACTGCAACGGTGACCGTTTGGATTTCAATGTAATGACCACAGACTCTCCTACCGATGAAATGACTCCTCCTGAGGTAGTGGTCACGACTGTCACCCCTGCTGGAAACGGAGACCCGGTTCGCAAGAACTCGGGTCTTGATTGTTTCTGCGGAGAGAACCAGTTCCGGTTCAAGGTCGCGGATAGAGCCAGATTCTACGGCGGCAACCGCACACAGCATCTGCTGTCGGAAACCATGCGTTTCATTCCGGTGATGGCAGGCATATCCGTCGCGCCGGGAGGATGCGTGGAGATAGACCATATAACAGGCAGCCTCTCCCCTGTTGCAGTCACCGAGACAGCGGCGGAAAGACAATGGAGCGACACCGCACTGCTCCGGGAGCGTCTGTTGAACCCGGTCGACAGAAATGAAGGACTGTGGGAAGTCTACGACCGTCAGCTGGAGGAGACCATGCTGCGCAGTGGCGGCGACTACCGTTTTGCCATGCTGCGCGACGGCAAGGACTATGAACTGATATATGTGGACGGGGCAGACAAGAATCCGGAAATCTGGCGTCCGGGCATGGTAAAGGCGCGGCTTTTGGCCACGCCTTTTGATGATGTCTACGATGTTGTATGGCTTGATGCCGGAATGAACCCGGTGCCGGGCGATATAAAGGCCCAGCTCATACCTCCTTCACTGCTCTCTGTCTCATTCGTGTCCCGCTCCTCGACCTTGCGACTGAAGCGGACAAGCGTCATAAAGGATTGGCCATCAGCAACGAACGACCGTTCTCGTTGAGAATTCCAGCATCAATCAGATTTTCCACCGGAATCTTCACCGATACCACTCCTTCGGAATATGGCGTTATTTCGTACGGGTCATAGCTGAATTTCAGACCATCGGAGGTTATGGCGAACTGCGGTGAGATTCCAACCGCCTCCATGCCGTCGACAAGTGTCACGCCGTCGGATGTGACCTGATCGCGTATCAGCTTGAGAAGCTTCGCCTTATAACCATCGTTAAACAGATAGTCGAGACGCACGATGCGTCCCTTGTCGACATTATAGTTCACATAGCTGACTGAACTCATGCCGTGGGCGGCCCTGCAGGGATAAGTGTCCCTGGTATTCTCGAAGACAACTACCCGGGGATTCACCATAGTGGCCGACATTGTGTTGTAGACATATCCACAAGCCTGCGTGGTGTCGGGATTGAGTTCCGTCACTACCATTCCCTCAGGAAGATTCGGGGCAGGAGAATACTCGTCCTCATAGACGATATGGGAAAGCTTCATAAGTGAATCCCTCAGTATGCGGATATCATTGTCTCCTATATCGCTCGGGAGAACACCCTCGCCGGAAAACCGCACAAGATTCGAACCGGGAGCATACTCGGCGGAATCGTCCGTGCACCGGGCCACCATATCGTAAGTGTACGACTCGAACTTAAGTATCTTCCCCGACGTCCCGACTTCCTCATTACCTTTCTTTCCGCCGCAAGCCGCCAGCAGAGGAAGCGCCAGCAGAAGCGCTCCCCATCTCATATAATTCCTGTTCATCTTTTACCTGTGTTATTATTACATTTACCTGTGTTTTCTTTATAACCTCATTCGGCGGCAAATGTTATGACACACTGCAAAAAAAATATCAGAACGCGCTCTACCAGCTGCCGCCTCCGCCGCCTCCGCCAGTGGATCCTCCGCCGAAACCTCCGCCGAAGCCGCCACTTCCCAAACCTCCGCCGCGACCGGACGATGCACCGATAGCCGCGCCGATAACCGCCGCGGCAAGCGCGCCGTCATCCTTGCGCGGGATGCGGTAACGCCTGGAATTGCGGTACCGGCAGTATTTGCATTCATACACACGTTCGCCGGTACCGTCTTGGCGGACTGTTGGAGGAACAAGTATATTGTCTTCCGTCAGTCCGTAGGCCACTGTATGACAGTTGGGGCATTCGGTGTATTTCTTCTGGCCTGACCGGTAGGCAAAACGTTTTACTGACCCGCATTCAGGACATTCCCACACATCGTAGTCAACGGTATTGAGTCTCTCCTCAAGGTCCTGGGAGTCGGAAAGAAGCTGATTGTCCTCCTCCTCTCCGAGACGTTTCATCTTAGCGCCGCAGCTGTCGCAACGCACACGCCCGAGACGGTTGCGCCGATAGGCAAGGAAGGCGATCAGCAGGAAGATCGATCCGGAGCCGGCCGACACGACCGCGACTGCGAGATAGAGTGGAATGCGCTTGCGCCAGTACTGCGCCTTGCCGTAACGGTCGAGTCTGCGCGTGGAGCGGATGTCGGATATCATAAGCACGAAACCGATCAACAGAGCTACGCCGACCACAAAATACAACAGCGTCCAGAGAGCGTCGCTGTCGATTGCCTTCACCTGGCCGCCGACATTGTCGGATTCGGCACTGCGGAGCTCGCCGGCCACCGCCGGATCGGAAATCGCCGAAGCCATGAGGGCGGTAGCCTGGTCCACGGCGGCATTGATGTCGTTCCCGCGCATATTGGGAATCACCGTCTTTCGTACGATTTCAGTGCACGCTATGTCGGTCAGCACGCCCTCCATGCCGTAGCCAACGGTGATGAACGCGCGCCTCTGCCGGGGGGCAATCACCAGCAACGCGCCATTGTCCTTGTCGCTTTTGCCTATCTTCCAGAGGGAAAAAAGACGTTCGCTCCATTGCTGGATAGTCTCGTCGCCGATGTCGGGAGGCAGCGCCACCACCACCTCGGCAGTAGTGCTTCGCCGCAGGTCGGAAAGCCGCCTGTTGACAATCGACTTTGTTTCCGCCGAGAGAAGGCCTGCAGGATCGGAGACATACTGGCTGCGGTCAGTCACCTGGACGTTGGGCATCTCTTCGGGAGAGACGGGACGCGCCGCGATGGCCGTACAGCAGACAAACGCGGCGATAATCATCATCAATATCCTCTTCTTCATTTCAATTTGTGTCTATTCGTATCAGACAGCCGGGAGGCTGTGTCCGTTTAATTTTCGGTAAAGGTCGAGCGCATATACGTCGGTCATGCCCGAGATGTGGTCGAGCACACTCTGGAGACGACCGTAGAGCGACTCGGCGCGGGTGTCGTACTGACGCGGCACCGCGTTGAGGAGGAGCCGCGAATAATTTCTGTCAGGATTTGTCACCGCCTCGGCAAGCGCCTCCATCAGACTGGTTATTATATGATTACCGGCCAGTTCGATATTGACAACATCCGGCGCGCAATAAATCCGGTTGGCCGCCACCTCGGCGCATGCGGCGTATGCGTCGCGCAGACGCGCGTCCATTCCGGCAATGAGCCCCTGTCGGCAATCTCCCCGCAAAACAGACTCCTCGGCAGCGAAAAACACTTCAGCGCAACTCTCCACCATTTCTCCTATAACAATCGAGCGGAGATAACCTATCTTCTCGTTCGGATCGTCAAGGCGCCCCATCGAACGCTCTATGCGGGGGCGGCGCCCGGCAGGAAAGAAGTCGAGCAGAAGTCCGCTCACTTCACTGAGCGATACTATTTTCAGCTTGTGGGCATCCTCGAGGTCCATTATCTGATAGCAGATATCGTCGGCGGCCTCCATGATGTAGACGAGCGGATGTCGCGCGAAAATGCCAGGAGAGAGTTCCGGAATGCCAAGCTGTGTGGCCACCCGGCGGTAGATTTCTTCTTCGCTCTCAAAAAATCCGAACTTTCCTTTGCTTCCTGAGTGAAGGGAGGAGTACGGATACTTCACGATAGAAGCGAGCGTACTGTAGGTCATGGCCATTCCGCCGCGTCGACGTCCCTTGAACTCGTGGGTAAGGAGGCGGAATGAATTGGCGTTCCCCTCGAAATTGATCAGATCAGCCCACTGGCGTTCCGTAAGCATGTCGCGGAACTTGCGTCCGGCTCCCTCTCTGAAGAAGGCGGAAATAGTTTTCTCTCCGCCATGTCCGAAAGGAGGATTGCCCATGTCGTGGCAGAGACAGGCGGCAGCTACGATGTCACGTATATCCGCAAGCTTGCGGAGTATGTCGCGGTCAGTGTATTTACCGCTGAGGCGTATAGCGATCTCATTGGCAAGCGAGCGTCCCACCGAAGAGACCTCAAGACTATGTGTCAGGCGGTTATGTACGAACACACTACCCGGCAGCGGGAATACCTGCGTCTTGTTCTGCAACCTCCTGAAGGGTGAGGAGAATATCAGCCTGTCATAGTCGCGCTGGAAATCGGAGCGGGTGTGATGACGCTCGTCATGATATTCCTCCATACCGAGCCTCTTGTCGCAGATAAGTCTGCCCCACTCCATCATCCTGATTTCATTTTCCATATTCCATATCGTAATTTGTGTATGGTACATATTCAACGCCAAACCGCCGCGCGGATATTATCCTCGCGGCGGAAGCTATCCGATTTATCCGGAATCCGGTCAGCGCACTCCAAAGCAATGGAAAATTGTCACTTTCTCATCTTTTTCATTCGGATTGAGAATACGCACACCATATTCTCCCGCCACCGGCTCCATTTTCAGCAGATATGAACTCTTTCCGTATGATTCCGCCTCATAAGGCATAAGTTTCATGTTGCCTTCCGATACATTACCAACCCAGTTCACGTTGGCAAGTTCAGTGACACGCTCTTTCTTTTTCTCATCGAACTTGACAACCTGTATGAATGACATCGGGTCAGTCTCATTGTCTTTACACTTTACCAATATGAGCACAGGGGCGTCCGCCTTGAGTTGAGTTGTTGATGACGGACCCGCCACGACCACTTTGCTCGTTGTGTTGCCTATACCTACAAGCAACCGGCCAACCGAGTTGGCGGTCTTTACTTTAACATTAGCCTTCTCAGCCGGAACAGCTATCGAATCCCCATCGACAACTATAAGAGAAACAGAACCCGCCCACTTGGGCTCGAGGCTTTGCGACATCGCATAAAACGCTCCCATAGAAACAAGGAGTGTTACAATCATGACCAATCTTCTCATCTGCTACATTTTTAAGGTTAGACTTTTGACACTTATCATCTAAAAAATCTGAAAATGATAATTTCCACAAATATATAATTTTTTTCGGATAATAACAAATATTATAACATTTTCTATAGTTCCGGCAAGCAAACGCATCCAGGCATACTGAATAATAAAAAGGGACGCGCAATCGTTTAATACAAGACTAAAAAAGAGAAATAAGGCAGATGGGACCGAACAAGGGGAACATATCAGGAAAGGGCGGAAGATGCCGGCTCGTACTCGCGGCGCTGCTTGCCGCGGCCGCTCTGTTCGGCGCGACCTTCCCGGCCATGGCGCGCCCCGGCGACAAGATACTCAACCGCCCGTACGCCGACCAGAAACGGCTCCACCTCGGATTCTCCATAGGAATGAGTCTTCAGGACCTGAAATTCACGCACAACGGCTACGAGACCCCCGACGGCCAGCAGTGGTTCGCCGAAGTCCCCGCATGGGCCCCGGGCATAAATGTCAATGTCCTCGCCGACCTGCGCCTTCACCGATATTTCAACCTGCGATTCTCACCCGGCATGTCGTTCGGAAGCAAGAACGTCCATTTCATCGACGCACGCTCCGGAACCAAAGCCACACAAGACATAAAAAGTGTCTACGTGATGCTCCCGCTCGACCTCAAGGTATCGGGAGACCGCTATTTCAACTCCCGTCCATACGTGACACTCGGCGGAATGGGTGTGTTCGACGTCAGCAAACGCCAGTCGAGCTTTCTGCAGTTCAACACCGCCGACGCCTACCTCACCATCGGACTCGGGTGCGATTTCTATCTCCCCTTCTTCAAACTTATCCCGGAGGTGAAATTCTGCTTCGGGCTCACCGACATACTGCGCCACAAACGCCCTGACCTCGAGGACGATCCGGAAACATATAAGATCACGCAGAGTCTGTCGAAAGTGAGAAGCAACATGGTGATAATCAATTTCTACTTCGAATGATTTTGACCCCGCATAGCAGCGACAGAGCATTCAGCACGATGAAACCAACCAACCTCCTGATCCGGACCGCAGCCCTTCTCACGGCACTGATGACGTGGGCGGGGGCCAGAGCCCAGAGCGATGTGCAGTTCACACAGTACTGGGCGGTGCCAACCTATTACAATCCGGCATATACCGGGCAGGTTGACTTCATCCGCATCCGTGGCGGCGCGCGTCTGCAGTGGATCGGCATCGAGAACGCTCCCCGCAGTTTCATGGGAGCCGCCGACATGCCGGTGAAACTCGGCAAGAAGAGTCGTCTGGGCGTTGGCGTCAACGTGGCGCAGGAGTCGCTCGGACTCTTCCAGAACCTCTCTGTCAACGCGCAGGTGAGCTATAAGTTCCGCTTCCTCAAGGGAGTGTGGAGCGTCGGTCTCCAGCCGGCATATTACAATTCGAAATTCCTCGGCTCAGAAGTCTATATTCCGGAAGGGGACGACTTCCACTCTCCCGCCGACGAAGCCATCCCGACACAGGATGTGGCCGGAAACGCGTTCGACATCTCGGCGGGTATCTCATATTCCCACCGGTATTTCAACGTAGGCGTGTCGTGTCTCCACATCCTCAGTCCGACAGTAGAGCTCACCAAAGAGACCGCCCAGGAGACCGAAAACGCACAGTACGAGACCACGCTTCCACGGCAGTTCTATTTTACCGCCGACGGCAATATTCCAATCAAAAACTCGTTATTCTCATTGCAGCCGTCAATGCTGGTACGCACCGATTTCTCCCGTTTTTCGGCAGAGGTGACGATGCGGGCCACATTCAATAAATTCCTCTCTTTCGGATTGGGCTACAGATATAAAGACGCCGTGAGCGCCATGATATCGGCCGAATTCAAGAACTTTTTCCTGGGCTATTCCTACGATTACTCGACCTCTGCCATCAACAGGGCCTCTTCGGGGAGCCACGAGATAGTGGCAGGCTACATGATAAAGCTCAACTTCGGAGAGAAAAACAAGAATAAACACCGTTCCATTCGAATAATGTAGCGACAATGATACAGATGATGAAATCAGCAAAAACATATACCCGAGACATGAAGCTCCGGACGGCGGCGGTACTGCTGTGCGCCGTTACGGTGACCGTCGGGATCCTCTCCTCCTGCGCCGGCGCGCGCGGCGGCACAAGCGGCGGCGAGGTCACCGGAGTGGGCGGAGCATCGTTCGCCGAGCCCGTCCCCTACGGCATGGTGCTCGTGGACCGCGGCTCCATAGCCATGGGTCCGGCGGCCGACGACTCCGTGGCCGGCATCCGTAAAAGCGCGCGCGGTGTCAGCATCGACTCCTTCTGGATGGACGAGACTGAAGTCACCAACTCGAAATACAAGCAGTTCGTGTTCTGGGTGCGCGACTCGATCATCCGCGAGCGTCTCGCCGACCCGGCATTCGGAGGCAACGAGGCCTTCAAGATCGAGGAGGACAGAGAGGGAAACCCCATCAAGCCCTATCTCGACTGGTCCAGGCCAATACCATGGCGAAACGCCAATGAGGACGAACAGCGCGCCATCGAGAGCGTATACCGCACCAATCCCATCACAGGCCAGCGCGAGCTCGACCCCACGCAGATGAACTACCGCTATGAGATCTACAACCATACGGCAGCCGCTAAACGCAGAAACCGGATCGATCCCGCAGCAAGAGAATACAATACTGACCTCCCCGTCTCCGACGAACTTCCGATAATCTCGAAGGATACCGCCTATTTCAACGACGAGGGCCTGATAGTGCGCGAGACCGTGACACGTCCCCTTACCGGAGACTTCGATTTCCTGAACACCTATATCGTGAACGTCTACCCGGACACCACGGCCTGGATCAACGATTTCGAGAACGCCTACAACGAGCCTTACACCAGAATGTATTTCGCACACGCCGGCTACAACAACTATCCGGTGGTGGGAGTAAGCTGGGAGCAGGCCAACGCCTTCTCCAACTGGCGTACCGAATTCCTCCGCCGCTCGCTCGGCAAGGAGGGTATCTACATCGAACCCTACCGCCTCCCGACAGAGGCTGAATGGGAATATGCCGCCCGCGCCGGCAACTCCGAGAGCGCCTATCCCTGGGAGGAGACTCTCCCGATGGACGAACGGGGATGCTTCTATGCCAACTTCAAGCCGATGGAGGGAGACTTCGTACGCGACGGCCATGTGATAACTTCACCGGTAGGTACATTCCGCCCCAACGACTTCGGACTCTACGACATGTCGGGAAACGTGTCGGAATGGACCTCCACAGCCTACACAGAGAGCATCGACCGGCTCACTTCGGACCTCAATCCTGAATACCGCTACGATGCCGCCAAGGAGGACCCGTACAAGATGAAACGGAAGATAGTGCGCGGAGGATCCTGGAAAGACGCCGCACGCAACATCCGCGCCGACCTCCGCATGTGGGAATACCAGAATGAGCAGCGCTCCTACATCGGATTCCGCAACGTGCGCTCGCAGATAGGTTTCGCACGTGGAACCAAAAAAAGAAAATAACAAGCAGATAAGAAGATAACGAAATGGTCAAGATACGCAAATACGCCAACGGCATCGAACGCTTTCTTCACGGCGAGAAAGGACAGCGTTTTTTCAACTTCGCCTACTCGATCGGAGCGGCGATTGTGATCTGGGGAGCGCTATTCAAGATTCTGCACCTTCCAGGAGGAAGCACTCTGCTCTGCATCGGTATGGGCACGGAGATCGCGATGTTTATCCTCACGGCTTTCGACCGTCCTCCCAAGGAATACGCGTGGGAGGATGTGTTTCCGGTGCTCGACTCGAAGAATCCGGAGGACCGGCCAGACTTCACCGGAGGAGGAGGCGTGGTGATCAGCGGCGCCCATGGTGCCCCGGCCGGAGAAGACACCGGAGCGCTCGCGGAATATAACGCCACCGCCAGCACGCCGGGAGGTTCCGCCGGCACATTCATCACCGGCATCCAGGGGGTAATTCCAGGCCAGGAACAGCTCGACAACGCCGAGGAGATGGCCGACGCCACAAATACCTATCTGGAACAGATGCAAGGCATTTCCGAACAGATGGGAAGGCTCAACGAGACCACCGAGGCCCTCAACCAGGTGACGCAGACCCTGCTGCAGTCCTATCAGGCCATCACCCTCAACTCGGAGAACATCTCCGCAAACTCGCAGGGCTATGTAGGACAGATGGAGGACCTGAACCGGAACATCGCCGGACTCAACACCATCTACGAGATACAGCTCAAGAGCATCTCCTCGCAGCTTGAGAGCATCGACCGTGTGAACCGCGGTCTCAAGGACATACGCGACATGTACGACAAGGCCGCCAACGAAAGCTCGCGCTACTGCGAGGAAACCGAGAAGATGGCCCGCTACATGAAGCAGCTCAACTCCGTCTACGAGAAGATGATCACGGCCATGACCATCAATATGGCCAATCCCATGATGGGAGGCGCGGCCGCAGGCGGCGTCAATCCCTTCGAGGAGTCTAAACATAATTCCTAAGATAAGAAATGGCAGGAGGTGGAAATAACGTGGCGCGCATGTCGCCGCGCCAGAGGATGATCAACCTTATGTACATAGTGCTGACGGCTATGCTGGCGCTCAATGTGTCAAGCGACGTGCTCAACGGCTTCAGCCAGGTGCAGGAGGGGATCCACCAGACTAATCTCAATATGTCGAAGCGCAATACCGTGCAGTTCGAGTATCTGGAGGGCCTTTACCGGAAGAATCCGGAGAAGGCAGGCCAGTGGTACGAAAAAGGCGCGGAACTGCGCAAGCGCTCCGGCTCTGTCTATGACGAGATCGAGGCTCTGAAGACCGCCATCGCCAGAAAGGCCGACGGAGCCGACGGAGACTACCACGCCATACGCAACAACGACGACCTCGAAGCGGCATCGGTGACCATGCTCAATCCGGCCACGCGCCGCGGCGAGAAACTCCGCAAGGATGTCGACGCTTTCCGCGAATATGTGGTGAAGCTGATTCCGGACCCGGCCAAACGCAAGGCAGTGGTGGAGATGCTTTCCACTACGGTACGCGACACTCCCGGGACTGTAGGCGCCACGTCGTGGGAACAGAAGATGTTCGACAACATGCCGGCCGTAGCGGCCGTGACTTTGCTCACCAAGCTGCAGAACGACATCCGCAACGCGGAGTCTGAGGCGCTCGGCGCGCTGATCACCAATGTGGATATCGGCGACGTACGCGTCAATGAGCTGAATGCCTACGTCATACCTGTATCCAACATGATAATGCGCGGCGGCAGGTACTCCGCCGACATAGTGCTGGCAGCCATCGACACCACACAGCGGCCCTCAATCTATGTGAACGGCGCGCGGCTCAACAACCCTGACGGAAAATATGAGTTTGTGGCCGGCTCGGTGGGAACCCATGATTTTTCGGGCTATATAGAAGTGGCACGCGGCGATGGCTCGGTCGACAGGCGTCCCTTCAAGTCGAGCTATACTGTGATGGAACCTATGGCCACCATCTCCCCGACGATGATGAACGTGCTTTACGCCGGCATCAGCAACCCGATAAGTATCTCAGTGCCCGGAGTGCCGATGACAGCGGTGAACGCGACCATGACCAACGGCTCGCTCTCCCGCAACGGCGACCACTGGGTGGCACTCCCCGGGAAAGTGGGCACCGAGGCGGTAATTTCGGTGACGGCCACGCTCGACGGGCGCTCGCAGCAGGTAGGCTCGATGACTTTCCGCGTACGCAAGTTGCCGGACCCTACCCCATACCTCGCGGTCAAGGACGCCGCAGGCAACACCGTGCATTACAAGGGTGCGCCGAAACGAATCTCCAAAGCCGCGCTCATGGCGGCCGACGGTCTCGGAGCAGCCATCGACGACGATATTCTGAACGTTACATACCAGGTGGTGTCCTTCTCCACTGTCTTCTTCGACCAGATGGGGAACGCTATTCCTGAACTCTCGGAGGGGAGCCGGTTCTCGGCGCGCCAGCGCGAGCAGTTCAAGCGCCTGAAAGCCGGAAAAAGCTTCTTTATCTCCGGAGTGAAAGCCAAGGGACCGGACGGGATCACCCGCGACATCTCGCCTATGGAAGTAGCGCTTAACTGATTTTGAACGGGGAATTTTGGATTTGGAATTGGTGAAAATTAAGTGAAATGAAGATATTTCGTAAAATATTCATAATGGGAGCCCTTGCCGCCATCGGCATCGGGGCTTTCGCGCAGGTGGAGAATGCCGGAGGTGTACGCCGCCGCAGCGACCGCGACAAGAAAAAAGAAACCGAACGGCCCGGCGTGACGGACCGCATGCAGGGGTTCTACGAACAGAAGAACGCCCATGAGGCCGACCTCTCGTATATGCGTGAGATCTACCGTCAGCTGGACCTTACCAAGCCGGAAAACACCCCGCTCTATTTCCCGGAGGATGTGATCGACGGGCAGCAGAATCTGTTCCGCATCATTCTGGGACTGGTGGTCGACGGCAAGGTGCCGGCATACGAGTATCTTGACGGTCGCGAGGTCTTCACCGACCAGTACAAGGTCAACATCGCCGAGATGCTGGACCGCTTCGGCATCTATTACCAGCCTGGGAAGGGCTCTACAGAGCGCAACCCGAAGTACGAGATCGAAGAGGCCGATGTGCCGACAGGCCAGGTGCTTAATTACTATATCCTGGAAAAATGGGAATTCGACCGCCGCAGCAACCGGATGAAGACACGCGTTGAGGCCATCTGTCCGGTCCTGAACCGCGTCGGAGACTTCGGCGGCGAGGCGAAATATCCGATGTTCTGGGTGAAATACGACGCATTGCGTCCCTGGCTCGCCCAGCAGTATGTGTTCCTCAGTGACGACAACAATCTTCCCCAGTACAGTATCGACGACTATTTCAATCTCGGCATGTACGACGGCGACATCTATAAGACCCGCAACCTGCGTAACCTCTCGATGATGCAGATGTTCCCCGATCCGGATGATCTGGCCCGCGCCCAGGACAGCATAGACAACCGCTTGAAAAACTACGGTAAAGACCTCTGGGTTCCGACACGTGAAGAATATCTCGCCCAAAAAGACAAGGAGGAGGCACTCAAACGCGCTGCGGCGGAAGCCGATACCATCCCAGAGCGCACTGTGGTAAGCGAGGATGACGCCGATGACAGAACCGTACGCAAGAGCAATCCGAGAACAAAGAAACGTTCAGCTGCGAAAGCGAAGAAGAAACGTGCCGCCAAGCCCAAACTCTCCTCAGGCTCAAGCGACCAGCCGAACTCCGGGGCAAGCAAGTCGGTACGCCGCCGTCGCCGATAACAAAAAACATCCGCAGTATATCAATCCAACTGCATTTTAACAATCAAGTCCCTGCCTGTCTGTGACCCGCAGGGACTTGATATGTATGATACCGGCAGATATTGATCTGCTGATAGTAAAAATGTCGGTGTCACGCTTTCAGGCGGTCATAGATGTCGCTTTGTGCATGGGCGGCGCTGTCGAGGGATTCAGTCAGGATTTTGCCGAGTTTCGGCAGACAGCTGTGAAGCGTGGCGAGATTCTCCTTTCCGGCAGCCGACATGAGCGTACCGCGGATTTTATCCATATCCACATGATACCATGCGGTATCGGTCACTTTGCCCAATGCCGCCACTTTCCCTGCGGTGGTATCGTCATCGGTTACAATGTCGCGGCGCAGCGACTCATTCTGGCTGCTGACAAATTCGGTCCAGGTCTTGCTCACATCCGCCACAATTCCGTTGACAGAGCCGACGATGTCGTCGACCACGCCGGCGAAGGCCTCTCGGCGGAGTTGCTGCCGCCCCTTGACAAGGCAATAGATTCCCGAAACCGCGGCGATTGCACCCGCAATCCATAGCCCCTCCGTCTTGACCACCAGTCCGGCCACCAAAGCCGCGGCACCCAGGACGATGAATACCCAGCCGCTGTCGGTCAGAAAATTCTTTTTCCCTGTCTTCACCTCCGACGTCTCCGTGGGCACCGGCACAGAGCCTGTGTGGGTGGAGATGTAGCTCTCAAGCTGCAGCCGCTGCTTATTGAGCGCGTCGTTGTATTTATCCAGATATGATGTATCCATTGTATTGTACTTTTAGAAATTAGAAGTTAGAGGTCAGACCAGATGGAACCAGCGCAGGCTCTCGTCGGTGATCCATATCCAGAGCGGACAGAAGCCCATGAAGAGAATGGTCGAGAGGGCGAGCGACGATGTTCCGGTTGCCACGTAACAGTTTTTCTGGCTTGCGATTATGATTCCGGAGAATGCGGGAGGAAGAGCGGCGCAGACAACCAGCATCTTGAGGTTGAGCGGATCCATCCTGAATATGATTCCCGCTATGAGTATGAGCAGGGGCATCACAATCAGCTTGAGGACCGAACCCATCACCGCCTGGCCATTGATGTTGATCCTGACCGACGAGAGGGTTATACCGGCGGCAAACACAGCTATCGAGGAATTGGCTCCGATAATAAGCTGAAAACTCGGATCAAGATACGACGGCCATTTGAGACCGCAGAGCACGAGAATCACGGCAAGGATCGGAGCCCATGCCACCGGCTCCATCAGAGCCTTTCCGACCGGAGCCCAGGGATTGGGCTTCTTTACGGTCAGGCCGGTTCCGGCCGCGGCTTTCTCCCGGGCACGCGCCTCCCCCGTGTTGAAGAGAGCGAGACCGAGCGGAATTCCTATTGCGTTGACTTCGATCGCGACTATTGCTATTACCAGCCCTACGGAAGCGGAGTCGCCGAAGATCGGCTGAAGCACCGCGAAACCGAGAAATCCGATTGTCGGGGAACCGCTGATCAGCGCCGATATGGCCGACTCCTGCATCGTGTCCCGGTACATATAGCGGTAAACGAGATATACAAGCATGAAGCAGCCGATCAGAACCACACAGGAAATGAGGGTCAGCTTAAGATCGACAGCCAGCATCTCGCGGTTGGCCTTCACAATGGAAAGGAAGAGGGCCGCGGGAAGAGCGTAGTTCAGCACCACCTTGTTGAGAACCCTGGCGTTGTCCCCGGAAAACGCACCCGTTTTCCCGGAATAATAACCGAGCAACATGATCACCAGAATAGGGACGATGGAATATAGGATTATATGTACCATAATAAAAGCGGTTTATCGCCTGCAGCCGGCTTCCGGGATCCGTTGACGGGCGCTGGAAGCCGGCCGTGGCGACTGGTTACTAAACGATTATTGTCTGGAGAGGGGCCGGATTGAGATATCCGATATGCCCCGACTCCTTGCCGGCATCGGCGGCAAGCTGGACATCGATCAGCGCCGGGCGCTTCGATGCGATGGCGGCCTTGAGCGCGTCGGAAAGTTCGGCTGGAGTCTTCACATAATAGGTGTCGGCTCCGAAAGCATCTCCGAGCTTATCGTAGCGGGCGTTGATGTCGAGCGTGGTGGGAGCTGGATCACCATCCTTGCCGAGGTTCTCGCCTACTCCGTTGTAGATACCTCCGTTATTGAAAATCACCACGGCAACCGGCAGCTTGAAGCGGCAGATAGTGGAGAATTCCATGCCGGAGAACCCGAAAGCGGAATCACCCTCTATGGCGACGACACTCTTGCCGGTGGAGACGGCGGCGCCGACAGCCGAACCCATGCCCATGCCCATGATGGCCCACGTGGCGCAGTCCACGCGGTGACGAGGCATCGACATGTCGATAGCGTCGCGGGTGTCGTCGAGTGTATTGGCTCCTTCATTTATGAGAATCACATCGGGATTGGACTCTATTATCGGTTTTATCGCAGAAAGGGCCGACCAGTGGTTCATCGGCATGGCAGCCGCGTTCTCCTTGAGACGTGCGGCAAATTTCTCGTTGGCACTCGCGGTATGCGTCTGTATCGCCTTGATCCATTCGGGATCGACGCTCATCTTATAGCTGTCGAGCCATGCGAGCATTGCGTCAAGTGCGGAACGGAGGTCGCCGACCACGGGCGCCGCGATAGGCCGGTTACAGTCGATCTCGCGAGGATCGATGTCGAGCTGGACAAACTTCACAGTTTTGCTCCATTTGCCCTGGCCCCGCGACAGCAGCCAGTTGAGACGAGCTCCGACAAGGACCACAACATCGGCCTGCTCCATCACCATAGAGCGGCATGATATGGCCGACAGCGGTCCGTTGTCGGGGAGAAGGCCTTTGGCCATGGACATGGGGAGATACGGGATGCCTGTCTTCTCCACAAGGCTCTTCATCTGCTCCTCGACCCGGGCGTAGGCCGCACCTTTGCCGATGATGAATGCCGGGCGCTTCGCCGAGGCTATCAGCTGCATCGCACGGTCAATGGCCTCCGGAGCCGGCGGCATGGCAGGACATGGATCCACGGGAGTATAGAGGAGTTCCTCGGCGCGCGACATGTCGATGACCTGCCCCAGACAGGGTGTAGTTATGTCGAGGTAGACGCCGCCGGGGCGTCCGCTTACAGCAGCGCGGAAGGCGCGCACCACAGCTGTCGGGATATCCTCGACATTATTGACGCGGTAAGCAGCCTTGACAAGCGGTCTGGCAATCGCCAACTGGTCGAGGCCCTCGTAGGTCCCCTGGTCGAGGTCGATGGGTTCACGCACGCTCGAGCCGGATATCTGAATCATCGGATAGCAGTTGACGGTGGCATTGGCAGTTGCTGTCAGCCCGTTAAGAAATCCAAGCGAGGAGACTGTAAGCAACACTCCGGGCTTGCCTGTGAGGAAACCGTGGGTCTGCGCCGCCATGCCGGCATTCTGCTCATGACGGAAACTCACGAATCGGATGCCCTGCTCCTGTGCGATATATGCAACTTCTGTGACCGGTATGCCCACAAGGCCATACATCGTGTCGACCCCTACCATGCGCAGAGCGCGGGCAAGAACATACATGCCGGTCACCTGGTCGGGATATTGAGGGGCAGGCCGGGGTGCGCCACACGCGCACCCTCCTGCCTTGTTATCTTTGTTTTCCATAGTTCAATTCCTTTAATAATTACATTTTTCCGTCGGGAAGCGGGGCTGTGGTACCGTTCTTTGCGAACGTGGCTATCTGCTCGTCGGTGTAACCGAGTCCGCTGAGCACTTCAGCCGTGTTTCCTCCCAGTTCGGGGCACGGACCGTAGACGGGCTGATAATTGCTGAGGGTGAAGGGAACTCCCACGGTCACAAACTCGCCGACCTTGCCTCCCTGGTTGATCTTCACGAGGGTATTGCCGTCGTAGAGGCTTTCGTCCTCCATGATCTCCTTGGTGTTGAGCACCGGAGCCACGGGGACACCCGCCTTCGAAAGCATCTCGGTCACCTCGAACTTGTCCTTGCTGACGGTCCATTCCTCGACACGGGCTATAAGCTGCTGTTTGTGGCGGTCACGCGCGTCGGCGGTGTTGAAGTCGGGGTTGGTGAGCCAGTCCTCGAAGCCGAATGCCTTGCAGGCGAGTTCAAAGTCCTTCTTTCCGCGCTGGAAGATTATGTAGACGTATGCATTGGGGTCGCTCTCCCAGCCTTTGCATTTGTAAGTCCATCCGAGCACGCCGGAACCCTCCTGGTTGCCGGAACGGGGAACGAAGTCCGGGAATTTCTGGTTCGGATACTGCGGGAACTGTGTCAGGTATCCAAGTTTGTCGAGGGTCAGCTGGTCGCGGGTCTTGATACGGCAGAGGTTTAGGCATGCGTTGTGCATAGACTGATATACGAAGCTGCCTTCGCCGGTGTGCTCGCGCTGCATGAGAGCGGCAAGGATACCGATGGTGACATGCATTCCGGTGTTGGAGTCGCCGAGGGCGGCGCCGCTCTGCGTGGGCACGTTGTTGTCGCCCTCCCACCATCCTGTTGTGGAAGCCGCGCCGGCTGTTACCTGCGCCACAGGCTCGTAGGCCTTGAGGTGGGCATACTTCGAGCTCACCGGGAACCCCTTGATGGTTGCGTAGATGCAGCGGGGATTTATCTTGTGTACCTCCTCCCAGCTGAAACCGAGTTTATCCATCGCGCCCGGATGCAGATTCTCGATAAATACATCGGCGTTCTCGATCAGCTTGGTGAGAATGGCTTTTCCGTCGGGAGTCGCTGCATCGAGCGTCAGCGACTTCTTGTCGCTGTTGAGCTGCAGGAAGTAATAGCTCGGGCAGTCGGGGTCGAACTGGATCTCGTTCCGGGTAGCGTCGCCCGAACCGGGACGCTCGATCTTTACCACATCGGCGCCGAGCCATGCAAGAAGTTGTGTACACGAAGGGCCGGACTGCACATTGGTGAAGTCGACCACCTTGATTCCCTGAAGAGGTGCTGTATTCATAGTATTCGTATTCATTGTGTTTTGATAATATTATTTCTATCTGTATTTCCAACGCCCGGACTCGCCAAGATGTTTACTTGGCATTGAATGTAATCTAATTTTGCTTTTTACTTTTTCCAATCTGATATATTTGCGTCAACGATTTTGAATCGCTATATTTGCAACATGAGCAACGTATTAGTACCCATTCATGCAGTAATCAACACTTATTGCAGACGCATGACCATTTTTCCGGAGCATGAAGAATTATTATACCGCAACCTCGGAGAGGTTGCACTACAGAGCCTCGGCAATTTCAACAGCTGTGTGGTACAACCTCGACGAGGTTGTTACGCTATCTACGTCTTCACCCCAGGAACCTACGCTAACGCTCCGGTGCCTGGGGTGAAGATTGCATGGACCTCTCCGAGGTCCGCCCGCACACCGTTCACCTATTGATACAGATTGATACAGATTGAGTCGATACAAATTGAGCATTGATGTCGCTTAAGCGCCGTTCGCATGTGCTCCTATAGATTCAAGACTTGTAGCCATAACGTGACATGAACGTGAATTCAAAACTTGTAAATTACACAACGAAATCCAGGACCGGCAAATTCCAGAACTGTAGATTCCAGAACGATGTGCGACAATCTGCGACCGAAGTGCGGATTTGGGGATTTGGCTTTTTTTTATTATCTTTGCGTGTTTGGAAAAAACGCGTCTTATTACAGGCATATATTACAGATTTATGGGGCTTACCGACGATAACATTTTCACGCAAGACATTAAGGATCTCGAAACAGGGGTTGATTCCGCAAGTGCGCCGGCCGACGCGCAAGGCTCCGCCGGCACTTACAATGAGGAGGCAATAGTCACACTCAAATGGAACGAGCATATACGGAGACGTCCCGGCATGTATATCGGCAAGCTCGGTGACGGCTCATATTCTGACGACGGCATCTATATCCTGCTCAAGGAGGTGGTGGACAATTCCATCGATGAGTTCAACATGGGAGTCGGAAAACGCATCGAGATTGACATCACTGAAACCGGCACGGTACGCGTGCGCGACTACGGACGCGGCATACCGCTCGGTAAAGTGAAGGAGGTTGCCTCCGACGTGAACACAGGCGGCAAGTTCGATTCGAAAAACTTCCAGAAGTCGGTCGGACTGAACGGTGTCGGCCTGAAGGCTGTCAACGCCCTCTCCACACACTGCACGGTGCAGAGTGTGCGCGACGGCAAAATGGTGACTGTGAAGTTCGAAAAAGGAGACCTGACGGAGCAGACTCCTCCGGAGGATACCCGTGAGCCGAACGGCACCATCGTCACTTTCACGCCCGACCCGCTGCTGTTCGAGAATTACCGGTTTCGTCCCGAGACAGTTGAGATGATGGTGAACAACTACACATATCTCAACACGGGTCTGCAGATGCTGCTCAACGGAAAAAAGTATCAGTCGCGCAACGGCCTTCTGGACCTGATAAAGGATGCGATGGCCCGCGACCGGCGTCCGGACCCGCTCTACCCCATCATTCATCTAAAAGGAGAAGATATCGAAGTGGTGCTCACGCATACCGATCAGAACGGAGAGGAATACTATTCATTCGTCAACGGACAGCACACCACCCAGGGAGGGACGCATCTCACCGCATTCCGCGAACATGTGTGCCGCACCATCAAGGAATTCTCCGGGAAGGGCTATGAATTTTCCGACATCCGTTCCGGCATGGTCGCGGCGGTGTCGGTCCGCGTCCAGGAACCGGTGTTCGAGTCGCAGACCAAGACGAAACTCGGCAGCAAGACCGTGGCCCCCGACAGTCAACTGACAGTAAATAAGTTTGTGGGAGACTTCATCAAGAAGGAACTCGACGACTATCTTCACAAACACACCGACACGGCAGAGTTGATGCTGCAGAAGATATCCCGCAGCGAAAAAGAGCGCAAGGCCATGGCCGGCGTGGCCAAGATAGCCCGCGAGAAGGCCAAGAAAGTGAGTCTGCACAACCGCAAGCTGCGCGACTGCCGCATACACCTCAACGACCCGGTGCGCACCAACGCACGCGACGACAGACGTCAGGAGTCGGCCATTTTCATAACCGAGGGTGATTCCGCCTCCGGCACAATCACCAAGGTCCGCAACGCCGAGACCCAGGCTGTCTTCTCCCTGCGCGGCAAGCCGCTCAACTCTTACGGAATGACGCGTGAGGTGGTCTACAAGAATGACGAATTCAACCTGCTTCAGGCCGCCCTCAACATCGAGGACGGCATCGAGGGACTCCGTTACGACAAGATTATCATCGCCACCGACGCCGATGTCGACGGAATGCATATACGCCTGCTTATCATCACCTTTTTTCTGATGTTCTTCCCCGACCTGGTGAGGGAGGGCCACGTCTATATCCTCCAGACTCCGCTCTTCCGAGTCCGCGACAAGAACTCCGTACGCCGCAACAGGAAAAAAGCGCGCAAAGAGAAAATGGATGCAGAGGGAAAATCCTCCAAAGAGGAAAAAGACACTTACTACTGCTACACCGACGAGGAACGCGAGACTGCGATAGCGCGATTCGGCAACAACGCGGAGATAACCCGATTCAAGGGACTCGGCGAGATCAATGATGTCGAGTTTAAGGAATTCATAGGCCCCGACATGCGCCTCGATCAGGTGAAACTGTCATGGGAAGAAGCAACACAGTCACTGCTTGAATTTTATATGGGGAAGAACACTATGGAAAGACAGAATTTCATCATAAACAATCTTATGGTGCAAGATGATGCTGAAATTTAATTTTTACTGACTTATTTTAACATATTTTAACTACCGGGGGGGGTATTTTAACATTCTGCTTATTAATTTTGCACCGCCGTTCATATAGAGCGGCAACAGAGTCACTGACAACGGACAGTTTCCTGACAAGACTCCTTGTAAATTAACTTACATGATTTTCCGGCAATCATGCATAATGATTGTCCATATAATAATCGCACGCGTGCGTGTGCCACAACAAGACACCATCGCCACGTCTGCATATCTGTAAAACTAACAGATACCAACATGAGACTACTATCCATAGCAATGTTGCTCATAGCAATGTCATCCGCACTGACGGCTCACAGCCAGCTTGCGGTAAAGACAAATCTGCTTTATGACGCCACTACCACCCCTAACCTCGGAGCGGAAGTCAGGGTCGGTTCAAAGTCAACCATCAATCTCGTCTACGGACTGAACGCCTGGTCGTTCAAGGGGGATGCCAAGGTGAAGCACTGGCTGGTTATGCCGGAGTACCGCTGGTGGACCTGTACACCTTTCAGCGGGCATTTCTTCGGCGTGCATCTGCTCGGAGGCCAGATGAACGCCGGCAATGTCAATCTTCCCATACCCGGCTTCTGGTTCGCCGGCGACAACCTCACCACAGGCACACGCGACCACCGCTATCAGGGGGTCTACGCCGGCGGGGGTATCACCTACGGCTACCAGTACCCCCTCTCGGAGCACTGGAACCTCGAGGCTGAGATAGGCGCCGGCTACGGCCATGTATGGTACGACAAGTTCCAGTGCGGCCACTGCGGGGAAAAACTCTCCAAGGGAGGCACGAACTATCTCGGCATCACCAAAATCGGTCTGTCGCTGATGTATATCTTCTGACGGCAGACCATACTTCTAAAACGCAAAAACCCAAGGAATACGATGAAACGGATTTCCCTTATCGCAGCATTGCTGCTGACAATATTCGCCGGCACGACAACCGCCGCCCCGCGCGACGGCGCTGTCTCCTACGACGCGTCCGATCTGCGGGTGCACGACGGCAAACTGCTGGTGACAATTCTCTTCAGGCTCGACTCGCTCAGTCTCGGCACCGACCGCCAGCTCTACCTCACTCCGGTGGTAGAGGACGGGAAGGGCAACGACGAGGTTCTGCCCTCATTGCTTGTCAACGGACGCAACATGCACTACGCCTATCAGCGCGGCACACTTCGCAAGGCGGAGCTGCGCGAGCATAACATCGGCCAGGAAGTGCGGCGCATCAACGGACGCCCACAGACGGTGGAATACCGCGCGTCGGTTCCCGCCGACAGCTGGATGCTATCGCAGACGGCCTCCATCCGGGTAGTGACCGACACCTGCGGTTGCGGCGTGCGCAGCGGCCGCGACCTCGGAAACCCGCTCCTGCTCTGCCTCAACCCGGCTCCGAAGATGCGCTCGGTGTTCATCACCCCGGAGGTCACTCCCCTCCCCGTCACGGCCCACGAGGGGAAGGCCCGCGTACAGTTCGAGGTCGACAGGACCGAACTTCATGCCGAACCCTACCTCTGCCGAAACGGACAGCGCATCGACAACCGCGCCCAGCTCCGCATCATCGACGACTCCGTGCGCTACGCTCTTTCCAACCCCGACGTGGAGATCGCCTCTATCGGCGTGTGCGGTTATGCTTCGCCGGAATCTCCATATCTCCACAATGAGTTCCTCTCCACCAACCGGTCCCGCGCGCTTGCCGAATACCTCGGCGCGAAATATAATCTGCCGGCCGACCGGAGCACCTACAGTTCGGTGGCGGAGAACTGGGGAGAATTCCGCCAGATTGTCGATACCGCAAAAATACTGACGTCCCGGCAGAGGGCAGACCTCCTCGCGCTTATCGACCGTCCCACCTACGGACCTTCCGATTTCGATGCAAAGGAACGGGAACTGAAGACCGATCCGAAATTCGCCACACTCTACCGCAACACAATCCTTCCAAAATGGTTCCCTACGCTCCGGGCCACCACATTTGTGATCAACACGCGCCTCAAGCCGATGAGCGACGAACGTCTGGCCGAGGTGATGGAGAAAAGCCCGCAAATGATGTCGCTCAACCAGATGATGCGCGTGGCCAGGCTTTATCCCGAGGGAAGCGAGAAGTTCAACCGCGCCATCGAGACAGCTTTGAAGTATTACCCCGACGACAGGACAGCTAACCTCAACGGAGCTGTGGCGGCCATACAGTGCGGCGAGTTCGACAAGGCCACACGTCTGCTGGAGAAAGCCGGCGACACTCCGGAGGCTTACAACGCCCGCGGAATAATCGCCACACACAACGGCGACTTCAGACTCGCAGGGGAACTCTTCCGGAAGGCCGGAGAACTGCCCGAAGCGCTGAAGAATCTCAATCTCCTCGATTGAATAGAAATAAATAACCAAACATAACATTTTTTATAATGAACAGCATTTTCAAGTACACCCTTGCGTTTGCAGCCACGGCCATGCTCGTGACCGCATGCTCCAGCGACGAACCCGGGTCGAACGAACCGGTATTTACCGGAGAGAGCGCTTATATGAACGTGCAGCTCCGTGCAGCTGAAGACCTCTCACGTGCGGGCGAGGGAACTGACGACGGAAATCCCTCGACGGATGACCTCGAATATGGAAAGGAGAACGAGAATTCCATCAACTCCGCGAAATTCTTCTTCTTCAACAGCGATGGCATCTATTACGGACAGAGCACCATCTGGAAAGACGGTACCGAAGGCTCCACCGGCACAGAGCCAAGCATCGAGTTCAACGGCAACGCCGTGGTAATCCTTGACAATCTCAAGGAGGGCGGCGTACTTCCGGAATATGTCATAACCGTCCTCAACGGCGGCGCCCAGTACACCGACGCATACATGTCCGGCAAGACGATCAAAGAATTCAGCAAGGATCTCACCAACTGGGGAGCAGACAAGGAGAACGGTTTCGTGATGGCCACAACCAGCTACTACGACGGCACCGCCGAACACGACAAGTATCCGTACGCCACCAAACTCACCAACGCAAATTTCTCCCCCACCAAAGAGGCTGCTATCGCTAACGGCAAGCCGGTTGAAATCTATGTGGAACGTCTCGCCGCACGCGTAAAGCTCACCACTCCCACCGGCCAGGAGTACTTCCCCGTGGATGTCACTGTGATGGGCGATGTCAACGGAGAGGTCACGGAACCCGATGCAGACCACCCCACCGCCGGCACCCAGCTCTACGTGAAAATCGACGGATGGTATATCAGCGGCATCCAGGAACAAACTTATCTCAGCAAGCAGTTCGGCGACTGGACTTCGGCCACATCGCTGACCGACGTGAACGGATGGAAATGGAACGTTCCCGCGTTCCACCGCAGTTTCTGGGGCCAATCGATAAGATACGGCAAACAGACCGAAGGCGGTCTCAGGTTCTTCACATTCGACAACCCCAACAACAAAACCGTAGGGCAGGTGGCATACTGCAACGAGAACACATCGACAAAGGCAAACCTCTCTACCGGAACTCCGGCCCATCCCAACCAGCGTCTTGTCACATCCGTCTTAGTGAAGGCCACTGTTGTGGACAAGGACAAGAAGGCCCTGAACCTCGTTGAGCACAACGGAATGTATTTCACCTACGAGCGTTTCATCGCATATATTCTCGACATTGTAAACAGTCAGAACAAGCTGAACTACTACACCCGTACCGGTGCCGGAACCGAGGGTGATCCCTTCAAGTACCATCAGATCGCGCAGGAGGACGGCAAGGAGATTTTCAGACTCGGAGGCGCTAACGAACATGTCTATGTCGAGAAAGGCAAAGACTTCCCCACTGCCCAGCTCTATGCCTACAACAACACGACCATGGATTATGACGCCGTCACGGAAACCACTCTGAACGCCGATCTTAAGGCTGCGAACGCCGGAGAGTCCACCCACGCGTTCCAGGGCGGCCGCATGTACTACAATATCCCCATCGAACACCTCAACACCCGGACATGGGATGAAAAACATAACCTTGCAACCTGGTATGAGGGATCGTTCGGAGTTGTCCGCAACCACGCATACACCGTCAACGTGACCTCGGTAAAGAAACTCGGAACAGGCGTCTTCAAACCCAATGAGGGAGAAATCAAGCCAAATGAGAACCAGAAGGATCCCCGCTGGTATCTCGGCGCGACCATCAAGGTCGTTTCATGGAAAGTCGTGACAAGCGACGTGCCCCTCTGATCCAGACTTATATCATAACAACTGCAATATCGGCACGGGTCCTGACCGGCGCGTGCCGAACCAGACCGGAGAAATATCCTCCGGTAAAATCTCTCCGACAAGCATTTTAACGCCAAGTGAAAAATGACTATTACAGCAACGATATTAAGAAAACTGTTCAGGCACGCGGGCAAAGCCGCCATCATAGCCTCGACCCTGACCCTGACATCCTGCAACGGCATGATCTATGACCATGACGACGACTGCGACCCTGTATACAAGGTCCGCTTCCGCTATGACTACAACCTGAAGAAGGCCGACGCATTCGCCAACGAAGTGAATGCCGTGACCCTCTATGTGATAGACCCCGCCACAGGAAAGGTGGTCTGGCAGAAGACCGACGACTCCGACGCGGTGCGTCAGGAGGGATACATGATGGACATCGAAGGACTCGAGCCTGGCAGCTACAAGCTTCTTGCCTGGGCCGGCGACGGACACAACGGCTCTCCTCACTTCACCATGGGGACCGGCACCGAGGACAAGCACCTCACCGCGCGTATCAACCGCGCCGGGGAAGGACTGGTGACCGCCGACCTCAACCGCCTTTACAAAGACCTCGATTTCGAATATGAGCCGAGGGAATTCCCAAAATCGTGGGGTACCCACGTGCAGACCGTCCGGCTTATGAAGAACACCAACGACATCCACGTGGTGCTTCAGCACCTCAGCGGCGAGACGGTGGACCCGGACCTCTTCACCTACGAAATCGAGGAAGCCAACGGCGTGATGGACCATAACAACCGGCTGACGGAGGACGAAACTCTCACCTACCGTCCGTGGCGCGTTCGTCCCGGTCTCGCCACCGGTTTCGTACCTGACGATGCGGAAGCTTCAAAATTCTCAGCCGCCATCGCCGACTTCACCGTCGGGCGCATGATGGCCGACCGCAAGATGTGGCTCACCATCCGCAGGAAACCGCAGGCCGACAAGGCCCGTGCCACCGGCAAGGACGATGACATTGTGGCGCGAGTGCCGGTGATCGACTACTCGCTGCTCGTGAAAGGCCACTATGAAGACATGCCGGACCAGGAGTATCTCGACCGTCAGGATGACTACTCGATGGTGTTCTTCCTTGACGACGAAATGCGCTGGATAGACGCATATATCTATGTCAACGCCTGGATGGTGGTACCGCCGCAGGACACCGAGATCTAAGAATTAAGAGATTTGAAACTTATGAAACGGACAAGGATTGACATACTGGTTCGTACCGCGGTTCTGCCGGCATTGATTCTGATGATGTCGCTGACGGGTTGCAGTCTGGTTATGGACGACGATACCCGCACGCCCTCCGACGGTAAGGCGACACTGATCCTCAACATAGCCACAAGCCGCGAGGGAACTCCCGGCATCGGCACCTCCTCACCCACCCGCGGAGTAACCGTAACCCCCGATGATTACTACGGTCCGGAGACCGGCGAACTGATGCGCACCCTTCGCGTCATCATAGCCAACGGAGCAGGTATGGTGGAGCACAACCTGTTCTTCGACAATCTCGGCCAGGTATCTTCACATACCACCGACAAGGTGCATGTGGTAGGCAACGACCGCAAGACCATATATCTGATAGCCAATGAAGAAGCCTTCACCATTGAGGGGGATGTGACCGACCCGGCCAAACTGCTCGGATCACTCACCGCGGGGAGCGACATCGACGAGACAGCGATGAAGAATCTCGTGCTCATGGCCGACAAGCATAAGCCGGACTGGAACGACAACTCCAAACGTCTGCTGCCGATGACCAATATCGAGCATTTCAACGTAGGCGAGGCATACGAAGAGCCATACTCCGCAACACTGTATGTGCACCGCGCCGCCGTAAAGTACACATTCCTCTTCAACAACGAGACAAACCTTCCGGTCAGCCTCGACTCCATATATCTGAGAGGTGAATCTGACCGTGAGTTTCTGTTCCCGGTGGTCGCCGGCTATAATATGGACAACAAGGATGACAATATGTACCGTCCCACTGCCTACCACACCCCCCGAGAGACAAAATTCCGCGAGGTACGCGAGAAAATCGGTATACCCATCCCCTCGAAACAACCGGGATACCGTATCCCGCGCTCACTGTATTTCACGGAGGGATCCCGTCTGGCCGGCACCCATACCGAGGGTGACAAGATTATCGAGGATGTCTACAAAGTATCGGTAGTGATCAACGGCGTGCAGACCCCATGGCGAAAACTTGACTGGTTCTATCCGGAGAAACCTTCGGAAATAAAGGAAATGACCGAACTCCCCCGCAACACTCATGTGGTGGTGCAGTTTACCCTGACTCCCAAAGGAATCTCCGCCGTAGCCTGCGTGCAGCCCTACGCCGAGCAGAAGCTCGAGCCTTTCTTCGGGCTGGAACGCGACAAAGACGGAAACCTGATACGCTGGCATGAAGACAACGATACTTTCTGGGCAGACAATCCCCGCTATGGCATAGACGGCGACACCCGGGAGTATATACATGAGGATATCGACGGTGACGAGATTGTCAAACAGTATCTTGACGGCTCTTTCCTCTGCGTGGAGCGCATCTACCGCGACTGGATCCATGGTGATGACGAACACGACTCGGAGTATTACTTCGAGAAAGACCGCGCCGGCGGCAACATGATTATTGTCCGCAACAACACAAAAGCCGAGGAAGACCGGAAGCCTCAGGATTCATTACATGATCATCCTGTGAACGAACGGCCGCTCTTCGTGAAGCTGACCGCCGCATTCCACAAACGGAACGGCTACACCGACAAGACTCCTATCGGCTGTCACATGATCGTATCATACGATGAAAAAGGGAATCCCTCGTTCTCACGCCTCGATGCCGCAGGCGACTCCATACTGCAGGCCAACGGCTATCAGTTCAAGGCAAGTTCCTCGATGGACAAATGGACCAATACTTATCTTGTAAAGCACAAGAAAGGTACGGATGCCGACGGAAAAGATATATTTATACTGCAACTCAAGTACCGTAACGGAAAAATCCTCATACCGGAATACACCGCCGAAACAGCGGCGGCATACGTAAGGCCTTCTGAAGAAGAATTGGAAAGAAATGAATAATATATCGAAATATCTATATACAGCGATTGTCGCTATGTTCTCTTTCTGCGCGGTTTCCTGCGTGGACGATTTGCTTGATGACAACGGCTTCATTCCCGAGGGAGAAACCGATATAGCCGTGGAGGTGGATTTCACTCCTTTCTCGGCAATGGAGGTGCGTTCGTTCCAGACCAATGTGCCCGGCAACCACCTCGCGAATATAGATGATCTGCTGGTGCTGATATATGACAGAGAGGGGAACCTTCTTCCCGGCAAGAATGGTTATCGCTATTACACCAGGGACGAACTGTCAGTCACCCCCGTGAAACGGGACTCGCTTTCGGCCTCCAATAAGAACCCGGCCGAGGCCATGACACAACGCGCCACGTTCACCCTCAAAGACATCACATACGGACGCTACTACATGTATGCGCTCGCCAACATAGGCAAGATCGGCGCTGACGGCGTGCGCGGCTCCTCTCTCGAGGCCATGCAGACCGAGTTCGCGGGCCAGTATGCAACTGTCAAGGACCTTCTTGCAATCTCAGTGGACTGGGATAACGACAATGTGCTTAACAACAGCCAGATGTTCGGTGTCTTCACCGACGGACGCGGCAGCGCCGTCAGCACTCCGGACAACGACAATCCGGACTCCAATCCGCTCTATAAGACCATCGCCATCAACCGGCCCGACATCGTGTGCCACTCATGGTTGCGCCGATGCGCCTCTAAAATAACGATCGACTTCGACGGCTCGGGGCTGCTTGAAAATACATACGTCTATTTCAAACAGGCCACGGTACACGACATCGCGAAGAGCTGCAGACTCGGTATGCGCAACGAGATCAAGACAGATGCGGAGATGATCAAGAACAGGGGCGAGACTTACGGAGACTATCCACACAACAATTACCGTCCCGACGGCAACGGCACGCGCATACTCTACTCCAGGGAATCCGAGTATCTGAAATGGCCCTATATCTCGAAGGGTCATAACGCCCTCCATGAGTTTACCGACAGCCTCGGCAACAAGGTGGCCGACTACCACTCCGAGACTGCGCCGGCTCTCTATCTGTTCGAGAATATGCAGGGAGAAGGAATAGAGGGCACGAATGACAAGGAAATGAAACCGGGGACATATCCGGACGGTTCCGTTGACGGCAAGGATGAGGAAAAAGACCGGATGAAGTACGGCAGCTACATAGAGGTGGAGGGATATTACGACTACCACACCTCGCTCGAGACGTCGAAGGGCCGCATCTTCTACCGCTTCATGCTGGGCAAGGACACAAAGATAAACTTCGACACCGAGCGCAACTACCACTACAAACTGACGCTGAAGGTGCGCGGCAGAGGCAATGACTATGACTGGCACATAGAGTACAAGGAGAAGGAAGGCTTCCAGGTCCGCGACCCCTACTTCATATCCTACCTCTACAACCACTCCTCCACCATCCCATTCAAGTATACGCCTGAAAATGACAACTGGGAGGTGTATCGGGCTGATGCCGAAGTGGTGGGCAACAACTGGTGGCCGGACGGAGACGAGGGCTATGCAAGCAATGCCGTCAGCGAACAGGCTCCGCGAGCAGGAGGAGGCTACAACTATAGCCTGACTGATGATTTCACCAGAAACAAGACTGTTACAGATAAGGATAATGAACCTCGCCATAAGTATCTCGGGAACGGATTCCTGTCGCTGTGGGAGGCCGACAAGACCAATCTTACGACCGAGGATACCGGAGGAACATGGAATTATACTGACTCAAAAAACAAGTCACTGAACGATGACTATTATTATGGAATAAACGGCAAAGGAAACGGCCTCGACCACGGTAAGAGAGTATATTATTTCGATGGGGAGAAAGAGGATCCGTCAGATAAAAGCAATACCGGGAAAGAAGCCTATAAAATGAGGATTGACAGGGCTACAGGCGGTTATGACATAAATATTCCTATGTTCACAAGAGCGAAAAACCTTGTGAAGAACACGTCGTATTCCGGCAGCAATCCATTCATGGGTCATACCCGGACCGCCTTCATACGACTTACAGTATATCTTCGGGATAAAACCAGCAAGGCTCATGTCACGACCGATTCCCAGATTATCCGTGTGGTGCAGGTAAAGCGCGTAGTGAATCCGACAGGAATCTACAGGAAATCCGGAAACAACGATTCATTCAAGGTCGACCTGATGGAACTCGAGAGCGCATACGGTACACAATTCTATCAGATCAGTTCCCGCGGACCATGGATGGCGGAGGTTCTCGGCCATGACGATTTCATCAAGCTTAACGGACGGCACAAGGTGATATGGGGTTCGACCGACACGCCCGTGACCTTCGACATAAATTTCAACAAGATGAACCTTGACAACAATGTCAGGAGCGCGGTTGTACGCATAAGATACAACAACTATACGTGTGTGCATATCATCCTTGTGCGGCAGGGTTATGAACCCCAGGAACTTGCAGGGACCAAATGGAGAATTTCCAACCTGCGTCACAACGACCTCGCATCTGTTGACTATGATCCCCGCGATGAAGGATCCCTGTTCAAACGGGGAAACATCAATGACGCGATTCATCCTGTCAATAATGAATACAACAACAGTGCAGGAATTCCGTCATCATTTCCCACATGGCAGCAAAGTCTGTATCTCTGTACACCCGAAGGCGCGCCGGCGAATGTCAAGACACCTTGGGTAGATTTCGACGGGCGTGATAATTTTCCCTCGTCTTCAGACATTGTAGAGATGACCGATTATGACAAACTATATATGAATCCATATATTGAATTCGCTTTCGGAGTATTGTATGCGGACGGCGCAACAAGAACAGCTGACAATATTGAAGATGCCTACGGTTATTATTATGAAGATTCAGACTGCGGCAAACGAGGCATGAGGGGACTGTTCGCGTATCATTGGAATCCCGGAGGCTCCGACGCATTCATGAATGATCCTGAAAACAACACAAGGAGTATTTTCTTCCCTCTCGGAAGATCCGGTTATGGTCATCGACGCGGCAATGATGTCAACATTGAAACCGGAATATTACGATATTCATGTGGACGGACAGGGAATTTCCCCGACAACCTGATTCCATATTCTCCACTGTTTTATGACTTATATATGAGACAGGGAGCTATATATTGGGCTAAATCGATGATTTCAGGAGGAACTATTCATGACTCCGCCACTGGAAAAGTAATTACAAGCGCCGATAACGGTGTGGGCCTTGACATTAATTTTTTCACATACGATGTGAATTACATATCGGAAATGAATGTTTATAAACAAAACAACGCCAATGCAAAATCCGATGCCTGCTTCGTGCGTCTGAAAGCCAAGTGACAGACCTTCAATCAGCACCAACAGCCAATGAACCCCGATGCTCCCCCGCGACGCATCGGGGTTCATTGGCTTCGCACAGCTTTTATTGATAGTATGTAGATGTTTTTTCCGTTTTTTTCGCTAACTTTGTATTCGGAACATCTCTTTTTATGAACTATGGGAAATGCAGAACGTACCGCGCTGTTCGCGGGGTCTTTCAATCCTTTTACCATCGGACATGAATCGGTGGTACGGCGCGCGCTGTGCCTCTGCGACCGTGTCGTGATCGCCGTCGGCCACAATATAGACAAGGGACAGTACGACGACATCACCGGGCGCGTCAGACGCATCGCCGATGTTTTCCTTGATGAACCGCGAGTCTCCGTAAGCGAGTACACCGGCCTTACTGTTGACTTCGCGCGCAGGATCGGTGCCGACTTCATGGTACGCGGCGTACGCACTGTGGCCGACTATGAGTATGAGCGGAACCTGGCCGACGTGAATCTCGCCATATCCGGCATAGAGACCGTATTCATCCCCGCCCTGCCGCAACTGAGTTTCGTCTCATCATCCATGGTGCGCGAACTGCAGGCCAACGGCCACGACGTGTCGCAGTATCTCCCCTCGCCGGCTTCCGGCATAAACCAGCTTTAGATTTATGAAGAAATTATTACCGCTGTTGACCGCGACAGTTCTCGCGGCTCTGCTGATGGCACAGGGGGTATCGCTGCCTCCCGCGCACAAACTCCGAATGGCTGAGAGCGCCATATCGCAGTTCTATGTAGACACTGTCAACGAAGAGAAGATTGTGGAGTCGGCCATCAAAAGCATGCTCGAGACCCTCGACCCTCACTCCGCCTACTCCAACGCCGAGGAGACACGCGAGCTAAACGAGCCGCTCGCCGGCAATTTCTCCGGCATCGGCATCACGTTCAACATGAACAACGATACTCTCTACGTCCTGCAGACCGTGGCCGGGGGACCTTCGGAACGCGTCGGACTCCTCTCAGGCGACCGCATCATCGCGGTAAACGACACGTCGATAGCCGGAGTGAAGATGAAAAACAGCGGGATCATGAAGCGTCTGCGCGGCCCAAAGGGGACCGATGTCGACGTGCGTGTGCTCCGCAAGGCCGGAGCCAGTGCAGACACAATCGACTTCCGCATCACACGCGACGACATACCCATCCACAGCGTGGACGCAGCCTATATGGCAGACGGGAAAACCGGTTACATCCGCCTCAACAAGTTTGCCGCCGAGACCCGCAAGGAGATTGAGACCGCGCTGCGCGACCTGCGCCGGCAGGGGATGGACCGCCTGATCCTCGACCTTACCGACAACGGAGGGGGTTACCTCAATGCCGCCGTAGAGATTCTCGGCGAACTTCTCGACCCGGGACAGCTCACCGTCTACACCGAAGGGCGCATGTCGCCCCGCTTCGACCACGAGGCGCGTCCCTACGGCATCGACCCGCTCTTCAACAAAGGACGCGTGGCTGTGATGGTGAACCAGTACAGCGCGTCGGCATCGGAAATCACCTCCGGTGCGATCCAGGACTGGGACCGCGGTGTGGTGGTGGGTCGCCGCACTTTCGGCAAGGGTCTCGTGCAGCGCCCCTTCCCATTCCCCGACGGCTCCATGATGAGGCTTACCGTAGCCCATTATTACACGCCCACCGGACGCGATATCCAGAAACCATACACCAAAGGAGAGCAGAAAGAGTATGCCCACGACATCATCGACCGGCTCAAGAGCGGCGAACTGATGCACGCTGATTCCATCAAATACATCGACTCGCTAAAAGTCAATACACTGAGGCTCGGCCGACCCATCTATGGGGGCGGCGGCATCACCCCCGATGTGTTCGTGCCGCTCGACACTACGGCCTTCACCAAATATTACCGCGATGTAATGGCCAAGGGAGTCATCAACCGCTACTCCATCCGATACGTTGACGGCCACCGCAAGGAGATCGCCGGAAAGTACAGGACAGACACCGACTATGTGAAAGGATTCGAAGTGGACTCCGCAATGCTCGCCGACCTCTACGCCATGGCAGAGAAGGATGGCGTGAAACCTGACTCCGGGCAGCAGAAGCAGAGCGAGCCGATCTTCAAGATGATACTGAAGGCTCTGATAGGCCGCGACATATACGACAACGCCACTTATTTCAAGGTCTACAACACGTTTGACCCGATATTCCGCAAAGCCTTCGAAATCATCAATTCGGATGAATATGACCGCATCCTATCTACCGGTTCCGGCTCGTAAAGGCACATTCAAAACCGAAACGTACCGACAATCGTCAACCAAACTTATTTCCTGGCAATGAGACAGTCCGTACTGATTCTTATACTCCTTCTTACAGCAACTGCAATGCAGGGTCACTATGCAGAATGGCAACCCGCTCTGTCGGATGCTGTACGCGACCGCTTTCAGGAACTGGAAAAATTTGAGCGACAAGACCGGGCAGCCGACTCCATCTTCATGGAGCGGCGACGTGCGCGGGCATTGTTCGACAGTATCCCGTCGCTGCAGAAAGCACCAACTCCCGTCAATCTCATCCATGCGCCGCGGGTGCTGAAGCATTATCGCAGCGTGCGACGCCCCGGATTCAGAAGGCACTTTCCGGACCGTGCACTGTCAACACGGGCATGGCGTGAAATGTCAGGGCCAACCGACAGACTCAGCCACGACCGCAACCTGGCGCTGATACTGCGCCAGTTCTCGATGCTGACCGGCATACCGGCGGACAGCGTGGTGCCGGATTCACTGATGCGATACGTGGTGGCTGCCGACATCCCTCCGCGCGATTCGCTGCCGGTGGCGTTCGGCGACGTCACTCCACGCTGGCTGTCGGAGGCCGTGCAGGCGTACGACAGCCAGCGCGACTTCATCTTCACGATGATGATGGAGGATCCGGCCAATGTGGAATATGCCTACTGGAATCTTCCCGTTCCTCCCACACTCCCCGAAGAGGACGTCAGCTTCAGGGGACTCTTCAGCAAATACCTCCCCGCCGTAAACGTTGAAGACGCGGTAATCGCCGAAACAGAAATCAGGAAGGTGAACTGGCTGCATAATTTCAACATCGCGCTTCAGCTCTCGCAGGCATACATATCGAAAAACTGGTACCAGGGAGGCAACGACTACCTCGCCATCCTCGGCAATTTCCTCTGGGATGTCCAGCTCAATCCGGTCTATAACCCTAAGCTGATGTTCCAGAGCACACTCTCTTACAAACTTGCCCTCAACTCGCTGAGCGATGACCTCTATCACAAGTACTCGGTGTCGCAGGACCTGTTCCAGTACAATCTCAAGACCGGTTACAAGGCAAGCCACAACTGGTACTATACCTTCCTGGCGCAGTTCAAGACACAGATGCTTAACAACTACCCCGCCAATTCGATGACGCGGACTGCATCCTTTCTGTCGCCGGGAGAGCTCAACCTCGGTATCGGTATGACCTATACAAAGGAAACCGAAAAGAAGAACCTGAAGATAGGAATCTCCATCTCGCCTCTTTCATACAACCTCAAGACCTGCATCGACCCGATGGTGGACCACGCACAGTTCGGTATCGAGGAAGATCGCATTCTCAAGAACGAAGTCGGCAGCAACACTGAGGTCAATCTGTTCTGGAGGATATGGGAAAACATCACCTACACCACCCGACTATTCCTCTTCACGGACTACAGGACATTTCTCGGGGACTGGGAGAATACCCTCAATTTTCAGTTCAACCGGTTCTTCTCCACACAGCTCTACATGCACCTGCGCTACGATTCAGGCTCCGATCCGGCGCTGTCGCCCCGCTGGAACCGCTGGATGATGAAGGAGATTCTCTCCGTTGGACTTTCCTACACATTCTCGACCAAAAGCTGATATCTTCACCCTCTGCGCCAAAAACTGAATTTCATCCATCATGACCCTCCCCTTGCGCATAGTCATCCTGTCCATGGTGCTGACCACGATGTGCGGCACCGCCGTAGCCGCCACGGAGCAGACTCCCGAAACCGTTGCCGATATGGGGATGGCTCAGGAATGGTGCGACCGCACGGGGCTGCGCCGGATAGAGGGTATATGGGAGTTTCCGGACGACCACACCCGTGTGCTGGTACGCCGCCGCACAGACGCGGAGATGGAGTACGACATAGTGGTGGTTGACTCGCCGGACTGCCGGCTGAAACCTGGCGACACGGTGGGATATATCAGGGAATCGCCGGACCCGGCAAAGTTCGAGTTCTGTCTGTACAGAACGAAGTCGAAAGGAAAATTTCATAACCTCGGCAAGTGCATGGCGCGCCTTGCCTCCGACTGCAACTCCATCTACGTCTCGGCCTCGCGCCTGAAGGCCACGCTCCGATCGCTGTCGTTCCTTCCGAAGTTCTGGCGCTCGGTACGTATAAGCGTGGACCGTCCCGCAGAGGATATTCCCAAAGGGCTCGTAAGGATATATCCTGCAGATGACATATCGCGGGAACCGACCTATCTGTAAGATTTATAACTTTAATAAAATGCCTGACCGATGAATCGAAAAAGACCGATATCCGCAATCCTCTTTCTCTCCGCGCTTCTGCTGCAGGCCCTCCTGCCTAGTCCAGCCGACGGGCGCCGGAAAGGATTCCGGCTCAAGGACAACAACGAGCCGGTCGACACGGAACTGGTGACGGGGAGTTTTATGGTGGCCTCTCAATGCGAGGACTGCAACAACGGGTACCGCATAGACCAGATAGCGTTCTCGGGCTTCGACAAGCCGCAGAACAGTTCCAGGGAAAGCTTCTTCATCACCAACAATACGGACCGGCACATGACCGGCCTCACGCTGTATGTGGAGTATCTCACGGAGGACGGGCGCCAGCTTCACAAGCGCTTCCTGCGCCTGAGCTGCGACATCCCGGCGGGAGAGACGCGACAGGCCACGGTGGAGAGCTGGGACCGGCAACACAGTTTCCGATACACGCTGAGCGCCGCGCCAGCAAGGAGCGCACATCCTGCCACACCTTTCACTGTCCGTTTCGATCCGGTAAGCTTTTATCTGCGCCACTGACCTCTTTGCCGGCTTCCGGCTCTATCCGCTCATCAAGGCCGGTACCTTTCATTCCGAGACGGCGACGACGCGCGGCGCGCCACAGCGCGGGCGTGGCGGAGAGTTCGCGGAGCGACAACACGTCGTCATGACCCGTCTCGACGTTCCAGGCCCGTGGCGTAAGGAGTTTCACGGTGAGGTAGCTCACGGAAACGGCCACTACGTATGCCGGCATGAACTGGAAACTGTCCGTAATCTCGGCCGATATGAAGAGGGCCATCAGCGGGGCGTGGAGCGAGCCGGCCATCACCGCTCCCATACCGACAAGGCAGAAGTACCACGAAGGGAGACCGACACCGAAAAACACATTGCAGCACATCGAGAAGAAATATCCCGCAAAACATCCGGCAAAGAGCGTAGGCATAAAGTCGCCGGCGACACCGCCACCGTAATATGCCGCAGCCACAAGCGGCCCCTTCAGCAACAGAACCGCCGCGCAGCAGAGAAGCACGACGCCCACGCTGAGGTCACGTCCTGCAAAGGGTCCGTAACTGAAGAGGTCTATCCCCTGCCCGTTGATTGCGCTCTCGAGCACACCCATCCCCTCTCCGAACAGACATGGGAAAATAAAGAGCGTCAGCGACAGGGCGGTTCCGGCCATTATATTGCGGTGCCACGGATCAGCGACGGAGAGAAAGAACTTCCCGGAGCAATTCTTGAGCCGGTTGTAAAGCATGCTGTAAAGTCCGCAGAAGATGCCGAACAGGGCGATCCAGCCAAGTGTGGAGGGATCGAAACCTCTGACCGAACTGAACATCATGTCGAAAGAGAAATCGCTGAACGCCTTGGCCGTGGTTCCCGACAGGATACATGCGATGAACAGTCCTATCACCGGGATGGTCTGCATGGGGAGCTGGAGCACCTCGAGAGTGAAGAGCACGCCGCCGGTAGGCGACTTGAATATACCGGCTATCCCGGCCCCGGCGCCTATACCGATGAGTATGCGCAGCCATTGGTCGGAGAGACCTAACCAACGCCCGACATTGCTGCCGATGGCGGCGCCGCTGTATGCCACAGGGCCTTCCGAACCGGCAGTACAGCCGAAGCCGATGGTGAGGCCGCAGGTGAGCACCGAGTTCAGAATGGAAGACTTCGTCATGCGGTATCTCCCGGAGGCGATGGCCAGAGAAAGCATGTATGTGCTCCGCGAATAGTCCTTCTTCAGCACGTAGCGCTGAAACACCGACACGAGAAGGATTCCCGCAAGCGGATAACAGAGCAGATGGAGATTGGGCCCGTACGGATTGAGTCCGGCCCTGAAATAATGGCCGAGCACATTTATGAACCACTTGAGGGCCACGGCAGAGAGGCCCGAGAGAATGCCGACAATGAAAGATATGAGCAAAACCATCGAGGCGGGCGACACATGGGCCGCCTGCCAGTCGATGGCTTTTCTTTTAACCAGCCGGAACCTCCGGCTGAACCGGTTTCCGGAATCATTCATATCTCCCTTCATAGTGGAATCCGTATCAGGAGAGATGAGTGATCGCCGTCCCCGCGTCAATATTCCTTACGGCACGAAGTCCTAAAAATTCTGCAGAATCATCACCTGACGGGGCGCGAATTTCATCTCCTTTTCAACTATAACGTTTTCACCGGAGATTATGTCGCGGAGAGAGGTTCCGTAAGGGAGAATTTCCACCGTTCGTTCCATCGTGACCTCACGCGGAGCGTCGTTTCCGTTCAATATTACGGTCACCGCCTTGTCGCCGAGTCTGCGCTGGTAGACGTACAGGCCGTTCTGAGGCATGAAGTGCTTGAGACTTCCATGGGCAATCACATCGTTGGCCTCTCCGCGCCGCCAGTTGAGAAGCTTCGACATGAAGTTCCACGCCTCGTTCTGCAGAGGGGTACGGCCCTCCGGGGTGAAGGCATCGGTCTTGTCGCCTGGGAATCCGCCGGGGAAGTCACGCCGCACAAAACCGTCGCTACCCTCCTTCGAGCCGTTCATCAGTAACTCTGTGCCATAATATATCTGCGGGATTCCGCGCGATGTGAGCAGGAATGTCTGGGCCTGTTTCCATATTCCGAGATCTTCGGGAAGCGACGCGAGAAAGCGGTCGGTGTCATGGTTGTCAAGGAATGTCAGTATCCGCTGCGGGTCCGGATAAAGATAGTCGTTCGACAGATGGTCATATACCTTGTTCAGACCGTTCCAGGGGTCGGTCTGAGCGCTGAAGGCCTCGCGTCCGTTAAGTATGAACCAGAAGTCCATCACCGTCGGCAACTCGGAATTCTCGCCGTTGAGCCTGTTTCCGCGCTGCCAGAAAGCGGATCCCGCCTCGTTGGCATACCAGCACTCCCCCACTATGTTGAACTCGGGATATTCGCGGAGCAGGGCTTTGTTCCACTCGGCCATGGCCCGGGCATCGGCGTATGGATATGTGTCCATGCGTATGCCGTCGATTTTCGAGGATTCTATCCACCATATCGAATTCTGGATCAGATAGCGCATAAGATGGGGATTCCTCTGGTTGAGATCGGGCATGGCAGGGACGAACCATCCGTTGACCGTATGGTCAAGGTCATAGTCGGAGACGTACGGATCGTGGACAGTGGAAAGACGGAAGTTTGTGAGGACATCCCCTTTCGGATGGTTGTACCAATCCCTGGACGGCATATCGGCCATCCAGGGATGGGAGGATCCGGAATGGTTGAAGATCATGTCCATTACCACCTTCATGTTGCGGTCGTGCGCTTTGCCTACAAGTCTGCGCCAGTCGTCGTTGGTGCCGAAGCGCGGATCGATGCGGTAATAGTCGGTTGTGGCATAACCGTGATAGGAACCGTCCGGCATATCGTTCTCGAGGACAGGACAGAGCCAGATGGCGGTCACTCCGAGCGAGTCGAGGTATCCCAGATGGCGCTCCACACCGAGCATATCGCCACCGTGACGTGCGTTGGGATTGCTACGGTCGTTCGCCGACTTGTTGCGGAGACTCTTCTGACGCTCCGCGTCGCCCGATTCCGGCAACCCCCGGGCGAAGCGGTCGGGCATGAGCAGATACAGCACATCTTCCGACGAAAAACCCTTGTAATCTTCCGGACGGCGGTCGCGCGGCTTCAGCTCGTAGGCTAAACGACCCTTCCGCCCGCCGAGCGTATAGCCGAACTCGAGTCTGCCGGGACACGCATCAGGCGAAACGGTAAGATATAAAAACTTGTAATTATCGGAATCGAGGCGCACCTGCGAGTCGATATTCACGCCGGGATATTCGAGCGAGAAGTCTGCGGCGGCGATTCCGGGGCCGGAAAGCATCAGCTGCAGAGTATCGGAAGCCATTCCCGTCCACCAGAACGGGGGTTCGACACTGGTGATTCTTTCCGGCTCCCGGGCGCCGAACATCGCGACGGCTCCCGAGATCACACCGAGCGCGAAAGTAAAGAGCTTTTTCATATCGATCAGATGAATGGATGAGTAATTTATTGATTGGTCAAGATGTTTTCGGATTGATGAGGTAAGGAGTTTCAGGTTGATGAGATTTTACGAAAAAGCCGAGGATCCATGCGGATGGATTCCCCGGCTTCTGCCTATGAAAAATGTGAATATTATTCTGCTTTCGTAGCTTCCTCTGCGGGAGCGGCTGCCTTTCTGGAGCGGCTGCGGCGTGTGCGTGTCTGCTTCTTCTCCGCGGGCTCCCCGAGCATGTTCTCGTTGAAATCCACAAACTCGATCATTGCCATTTCGGCGTTGTCACCGAGACGGTGACCGGTCTTGAGGATGCGGAGGTAGCCGCCGGGACGGTCGGCGACCTTCTCGGAGATCACGCCGAAAAGTTCCTTGACGGCCTCCTTGTTCTGGAGATAGCTGAAGACAACGCGACGGTTGAGTGTGTCGTCCTTCTTGGAGCGTGTCACGAGAGGCTCGGCATACATGCGCAATGCCTTGGCCTTTGCCAGGGTGGTGAAGATACGCTTGTGCTCAATCAGCGCGATGCAGAGATTGGCGAGAAGCGCTTCGCGATGTCCCTTCTTGCGGCTCAGGTGGTTGAATTTCTTATTATGTCTCATTTTACTCTTTGTCTAATTTGTATTTAGAAATATCCATTCCAAAGGAAAGATTCAGCTTGTCGAGGAGCTCTTCGAGCTCGCTGAGCGACTTCTTTCCAAAGTTGCGGAACTTAAGGAGGTCGTTTTTAGAGAAGGCCACCAGTTCGCCGAGGGTTTCCACTTCGGCGCTCTTCAGACAGTTGAGCGCACGGACGGAGAGGTCCATATCCACCAGTTTGCTCTTGAGCAGCTGGCGCATGTGGAGCACTTCCTCATCGAACTCCTCGGGAGCGTCCTCCTGTGGAGCCTCGAGTGTGATCTTCTCGTCGCTGAACATCATGAAATGCTGGATGAGAATCTTGGCGGCTTCCTTGAGCGCGTCTTTCGGCTGGATGGATCCGTCGGTGGTTACTTCAATCAGCAGTTTCTCATAGTCGGTCTTCTGTTCGACACGATAGTTCTCCACGGCGTATTTCACGTTCTTGATGGGAGTATAGATCGAATCGACTGCAATCACGCCGGGATCCGCGCCGGCGAGCATCTCGCGGTTTTCGTCGGCGGGAACCCATCCGCGCCCCTTGTTGATGGTGTATTCCATCGAGAAGGAAGCGGAGGGATCGAGATTGCATATCACCAATTCGGGGTTGAGCACCTCGAATCCGGAGAGGACCTTTCCTAAGTCGCCAGCCGTGAACACATCTGTGCCCGACACCTTGACCATCGCCTTCTCGGCGTTGTGGTCCTCGGTGATCTGCTTGAATCTGATCTGCTTGAGATTGAGGATGATATTGGTGACATCCTCCTTTACTCCGGGAATGGTGTCCAGTTCATGCGCCACTCCGTCAATTCGGATGGAGTTGATGGCGAAACCGCCCAGCGACGAAAGGAGAATCCTCCGGAGGGCGTTTCCGACTGTCTTGCCATAACCGGGCTCAAGAGGCTTGAATTCGAACTTTCCGAAGAAACTGTTCGCTTCAAGCATCACGACCTTGTCGGGTTTCTGAAATGCTAAAATTGGCATGGGTATCTTAGAATTTATTATTTAGAATAGAGCTCGACGATCAGCTGCTCCTTGATGGTCTCGGGGATGTCTTCGCGCTGGGGGAGGTGAAGGAACTTACCGCCCTTGATGCTGTTGTCCCACTCGATCCATGGATATTTGCTATGGTTGAAGCCGGACATTGCGTCGGCGATAACCTCGAGCGACTTTGACTTTTCGCGCACTGTGATCACATCGCCGGGCATAACGCGATAAGAGGGAATGTTCACGTTCTTGCCATTGACACAGATGTGCTTGTGGAGCACGAGCTGGCGTGCGGCGGGACGGCTTGCAGCCAGACCGAGACGGTACACGACGTTGTCGAGACGGGATTCGAGGAGCTGGAGGAGCACCTCGCCGGTGATGCCTTTGGTGCGCGCCGCCTTTTCAAAGAGGTTGCGGAACTGACGCTCCAGCACACCGTATGTGTATTTAGCCTTCTGCTTTTCGCGAAGCTGGGCGCCGTACTCGGAAGTTTTCTTCCGACGGTTGGCACCATGCTGGCCCGGAGGATAGTTCTTCTTAGCCAGCACTTTGTCATCGCCAAATATTGGCTCGCCGAACTTACGGGCGATTTTAGTTTTTGGTCCTGTGTATCTTGCCATTTTATATATTCATTTTTGCAAATCCTTACACCTGCCCCTTAGCGCAGCCGCGACCGTCGAGAGAAAGTAAGAATGACGGTCTATTCGCATTCAGGACGAGGCGGACGGGACTTTATTGGTTGATTCCGATCAGACTCTTCTTCTCTTGGGAGGACGACAACCGTTGTGGGGAAGCGGGGTGACATCCACGATTTCCGTCACTTCGATACCTGCCGCGTGGACGAAGCGGATAGCTGCCTCGCGACCGTTGCCCGGGCCCTTGACATACGCCTTCACCTTGCGCAGACCGAGATCGTAAGCGACCTTGGCGCAATCCTGCGCCGCCATCTGCGCGGCATACGGCGTGTTCTTCTTGGAGCCTCTAAAGCCCATCTTGCCGGCCGACGACCAGGAGATGACCTGACCCTCGCTGTTGGCAAGACACACGATGATGTTGTTGAAAGAGCTATGCACATGAAGCTGACCGTTGGCGTCAACCTTGACATTCCTCTTTTTAGCTGCGACTGTCTTTTTTGCCATATTAAGTTTATGTTATTTTGTAGCTTTCTTCTTGTTAGCGACCGTTTTCTTGCGGCCCTTGCGGGTGCGCGCATTGTTCTTGGTGCTCTGTCCGCGGAGGGGGAGGCCCAGACGGTGACGGATGCCGCGATAGCAACCGATGTCCATCAGGCGCTTGATGTTGAGCTGGACTTCCGTGCGGAGGTCACCCTCAACCTTGTAGTCGCGCTGGATCACCTCACGCACGGCTGCGGCCTGTGCGTCGGTCCAGTCCTTCACCTTGATGTCGCGGTCTACACCGGCTTTCTCCAGAACGGTCTTCGACGCGCTACGGCCGATGCCGTAGATGTAGGTCAACGCAATCTCTCCTCTTTTATTCTGCGGCAAATCTACGCCGACAATTCTTACTGCCATATTGCTTTTTTAAAATTTTGTGCAAAGGTAATAAATTTCAGTGATGTACGAAACATTTTTCTGAATTTATCCCTGACGCTGTTTCATTTTGGGGTTCTTTTTGTTGATGACATACAGTCTACCCTTCCGGCGAACGATCTTGCTGTCGGGAGTGCGTTTCTTTACAGATGCTCTTACTTTCATATTGAGTTTTTTCTTTTTATTTGTACCTGAATGATATTCTTCCCTTGCTAAGGTCGTAGGGACTTATCTCCACTCTCACCTTGTCGCCGGGGAGTATCTTGATATAGTGCATTCTCATCTTGCCGGAGATGTGGGCCGTGATGATGTGGCCGTTCTCAAGCTCGACCTTGAACATTGCGTTGGACAATGCCTCGAGAATCACTCCATCCTGTTCTATTGCTGCCTGCTTTGCCATATATGATAACTGAATTTTTACGGTTTAATTGTGCGGAGTCTCTTCGCTCTCCTCCACGCTCTCGCGGAGCGGATGGGAGCCGAGAGACTCGTCGATGTAGCGGTATGTGGTGAGAATCTCGGGAGCGCCATCGGTGATCGCCACCGTATGCTCGAAATGGGCCGACGGCTTGCGGTCGCGCGTGCGGCATTCCCAGCCGTTGCGCTCTATCACTATGTTCTTGCTGCCGAGATTGATCATAGGCTCGATGGCTATGCACATCCCTTTGCGGAGAACCGGGCCGATGCCGCGGCGCCCGTAGTTGGGCACCTCGGGGTCCTCGTGCATGTCGCGTCCGATGCCGTGTCCGCACATTTCGCGCACCACACTGTAGCCCCGACGCTCGCACCATGTCTGTACCGCGTTCGAGATGTCGCCAACACGCTTGCCGGCGCGGGCCGCCTCTATGCCCACATACAGCGACTCCTTGGTGACTTTCAGAAGCTGCATCACTTTTGGGTCGACCTCACCGACGGGAAACGTATAGCACGAGTCACCGTTATAGCCGTCGAGCTCCACCACCAGGTCAGTTCCGACCACATCCCCCTCGCGGAGGACATACCCTGAAGGGAAACCGTGTACCACAGTCTCGTTGACCTCGATGCAAAGCGTGCCGGGGAAGCCCTCGTAACCAAGGCAAGCGGGTTTGCCCCCGTGGTCGAGGACAAACTCCCTTGCTATGGTGTCGAGGCGGCGGGTGGTCTCGCCGGGGCGTACCCATCGGGCCACTTCCCCGAGCGTGCGCGACGTCAGATCGCACGCCGCCCGCATCTTCTCTATCTCTTCTTCAGTCTTGACGTAAATCATAACCGTTGAAATGCATTATCAGAATCCGGCGCCGCCCGAGCGGCCCCTGATGCGTCCGTGCTTCATCAGACCGTCGTACTTGTGCATGATCAGATGGCCCTCGATGATACGGAGCGTGTCAAGGATGACACCCACCATAATCAGCAGCGAGGTGCCGCCGAAGAACGACGCGAAATTGCGGTTGAGGCCGCACACGTGGGCTATGGCCGGCATGATCGCCACGATTCCGAGGAAAATCGAACCCGGGAGGGTGATTCTCGACATGATGGAATCGAGGTAATCGACTGTCGGCTTGCCCGGCTTGATGCCAGGTATGAAACCGTTGTTGCGCTTCATGTCCTCAGCCATCTGTGCGGGACGCACAGTGATGGCTGTATAGAAGTAAGTGAAGGCCACAATCATCAGGAAATACACCAGATTGTACCAGAAGCCGTACATATCGGTCATAGCACCGAAGAAGCCGGTCTGAGTGGTGCTGAATCCCACAAGGGTGATAGGGATGAACATGATTGCCTGCGCAAAGATGATCGGCATGACGCCGGCCGCATTCACCTTCAGAGGGATGAACTGGCGCGCACCGCCGTACTGCTTGTTGCCGACCACCTTCTTTGCGTACTGGACAGGGACGTTACGCGTGCCCTGTACCAGGAGGACCGCACCGGCAGTTACAGCCAGCAGGATCACGATCTCAACCAGGAAGAGCACCAGACCGCCACCCTGCGAGTTCATCAGACGTCCGGTGAACTCCTGGATGAAAGCCTCGGGGAGACGGGCAATGATACCGATGAGGATTATCATCGAGATACCGTTGCCGACACCCTTCTGGTCGATACGCTCGCCGAGCCACATGATAAACATGGAACCGGCGGCAAGAACAATCGTCATGAACACAATAGTCCAGAAACCTAATTCGACGTGGCCTCCGGCTGCCTGAACCTGATACTTGAGATTCATCAAATAAGCCGGACCCTGCAGCACGAGAATAAGCACTGTCAGATAGCGAGTGTACTGGTTGAGTTTCATGCGTCCGCTCTCACCCTCGCGCTGCATCTTCTGGAAGCTCGGAAGCACCATGCCCAACAGCTGGATCACGATGGAAGCCGTGATGTAAGGCATGATACCGAGCGCGAAGATGGAGGCCTGGGAGAAGGCGCCTCCCGAGAACATGTCGAGAAGCTGCATCAAACCGTCGGCAGTGAAATTCTTCAATGCCAGCAGCTCGTCGGGGTTGATACCCGGCAAGACCACATAGCACCCGAAGCGATAGATGATCACAAGCAGCAGGGTTATTCCTATTCGCTTGCGGAGATCCTCTACGCTCCAGATATTTTTAATTGTTTTTGTAAATCCCATTGTGTTTCTTCAGTTATTTTTTTACAACAGAACCGCCTGCGGCCTTGATGGCCTCCTCGGCAGCTTTCGAGAACGCGTGGGCCTCCACCTCGATAGCGCGGGTGACGGCACCGTTGCCGAGCACTTTCACCAGGGCCTTCTTCGAGACGAGACCGGCGTTGCGGAGATCCTCGACAGTGATCCTGGCCAGACCAGCAGCGGCTGCGAGAGTCTCGAGAGCGTCGAGATTGACTGCCTTGTATTCAACGCGGTTGATGTTGTTGAAACCGAACTTCGGCACACGGCGCTGGAGAGGCATCTGACCTCCCTCGAAGCCGACTTTGTGCTTGTAGCCCGAACGTGACTTCGCACCTTTGTGACCGCGGGTGGAAGTGCCGCCGTAGCCCGAACCGGGTCCGCGGCCTACTCTCTTGTTGCTTTTGTTGCTGCCTACGGCAGGTTTCAGATTATGTAATTCCATTTTTCCGATACTTCTTTAGAGTTTTGTCACTTCCACCAGATGATGGACCTTCTTGACCATTCCCATGATGGAGGGAGTGTCCTCCTTGACTACAGAATGGTTCATTTTGTGGAGACCGAGCGCGTCGAGAGTCTCTTTCTGCACCTTGGGGCAGTTGATGCGGCTCTTGGTCTGTGTGATTTTGATCTGTGCCATTGCTGAGATTATTTACCTGTGAATACTTTTTCCACAGCGATACCGCGGTTCTGGGCCACCTGAGCCGGGCTGCGGAGTTCGCCGAGGGCCTCGATAGTCGCCTTGACGAGGTTGTGGGGGTTGGAAGAACCTTTGGACTTGGCGAGCACGTCGGTGATTCCGACACTCTCAAGCACGGCGCGCATAGCGCCTCCGGCCTTCACTCCGGTACCCTCGGAAGCGGGCTTGAGGAAGATTCTCGAGCCGCCGAATTTGGCCACTACCTCGTGGGGAATGGTTCCCTTGTGGACAGGCACCTTGATGAGATTCTTCTTGGCAGCCTCCACGCCTTTCGCGATGGCGGCAGTAACCTCGTTGGCCTTGCCCAGTCCCCAGCCGATCACACCGTCACCGTTGCCGACAACGACGATAGCGGCGAAGCTGAAGGCACGTCCACCCTTCGTCACCTTGGTGACGCGGTTGATGGCTACCAGGCGATCCTGCAATTCCAGATCGTTTGTAGTTTTGACTTTATTGATTTTTGCCATGATTTACTTTAGAATTTAAGACCTCCCTTGCGGGCTGCGTCAGCCAATGATTTAACTCTGCCATGAAAGAGATAGCCGTTGCGGTCGAACACCACTTCGGTCACGCCCTTCTCCATGGCTCTCTTTGCAATCTCCTCTCCTACCTTGGCAGCAACCTCCACCTTGGTGCCTCCCTCGAGGCCCTTGGAAGACGCCGCAACGATAGTGTTGCCGGTGAGGTCGTCGATCACCTGCACGTAGATTCCCTTGTTGGAGCGGAACACGCTCATGCGGGGACGCTCCGCCGTGCCGGAAATTTTCCCGCGGATGCGGGTCCTGATTTTATTTCTTCTTGCTATCTTGGATATCATAACTGTCTAAATTTTATTTGGCGTTAGCCGACTTTCCTGACTTGCGGCGGATAACTTCGCCAACAAACTTGATACCTTTTCCCTTGTACGGTTCGGGCTTGCGGAGGGTGCGTATTTTCGCGCACACCTGGCCGAGGAGCTGCTTGTCGCTGCTCTCGAGGATGATGAGCGGGTTCTTGTTACGCTCGGACTTGGCCTCTACCTTCACTTCCTTGGGGAGCTTGATAAAGATAGCGTGAGAATATCCTAAAGCCAGCTCGAGCACCTGTCCGGTGGCCTGGGCGCGATAACCCACGCCGACGAGCTCCATCTCCTTCTTGTAGCCTTCGGAAACGCCGACTACCATGTTGTTGATAAGAGCGCGGTAGAGACCGTGCATGGCGCGGTTCTCCCTCTCGTCGTTGGGGCGGCTCACCTCGATGTGGCCGTTCTCTTCTTTGACTGTGATGGCGGGATTGATCTCCTGAGAGAGTTCTCCCTTGGGACCTTTTACGGTCACGGTGTTGCCTTTTACCTGTACGGTTACGCCTGCAGGTATCGCAATCGGTGCCTTACCTATTCTTGACATCTTTTACCTCCTTTTTTAATAAACGTAACACAATACTTCGCCGCCGATCTTGCGCTCGCGTGCCTCCTTGTTGGTCATAACGCCCTGGGAGGTGGAGATGATGGCGATACCGAGTCCGTTGAGGACACGGGGCATGTCTTTGTAGCCGGTGTACTGGCGGAGACCCGGACGGGAGATTCGGTGAAGGTTGCGGATGGCGTTCACCTTGTCAACCGGGTCATATTTGAGGGCGATCTTGATGGTGCCCTTGGGGGCGTTTGTATCGTCGAACTTATAGTTCAAGATATAGCCCTGCTCGAAAAGGATCTTTGTGATCTCCCTTTTCATTTTTGATGTCGGAACCTCCACCACGCGGTGTCCTGCCATGATGGCGTTCCTCAATCTTGTCAAATAATCTGCTATTGGATCAGTCATTGTTTTGATTGTTAAATTGATTCAGATATACTGAACAATATTTAATACTCACTTGAATACATCTGGAGCCGGGACGGCGAAAGCCGGTGATTCCGAAGAATCACCAGCTTGCCTTTTTCACACCCGGAATCAGGCCGGCAGAGGCCATCTCGCGGAACTGGATCCTGGAGATGCCGAACTGACGCATGTAGCCTTTGGGACGTCCCGTGATCACGCAACGGTTGTGGAGGCGCACCCTCGATGCGTTGCGGGGAAGTTTCTGAAGCTTGGTAAGGGCCTCGTAGTCGATGTTACCCTCAGCGTCGGCCAGAGAGGCCTTCTTGAGAGCGGCTTTCTTGGCAGCATACTTAGCCACCATTCTCTGACGCTTCACCTCGCGGGCCTTCATTGATTCTTTTGCCATATTTCTTATTCTTAATTTTCGTGTTTAAAGGGAAGTCCGAACTTCTTGAGCAGAGCGAAACCCTCTTCGTCGGTCTTGGCCGAGGTCACGAAGGTGATGTTCATACCCTGAAGCTTGGGCACGCTGTCGATATTGATCTCGGGGAAGATGATCTGCTCAGTAATGCCGAGGGTGTAGTTTCCGCGGCCGTCGAGCTTGGAGTTGATACCCTTGAAGTCGCGGATACGGGGCAGAGCCACGCGCACGAGACGCTCGAGGAACTCATACATCTTCTCGCGGCGCAGAGTCACCATCACGCCGATGGGCATCTTCTTGCGGAGCTTGAAGTTGGAGATGTCCTTGCGCGAGAGCGTGGGCACGGCCTTCTGGCCGGTGATCGCCGTGATCTCGTTGAGCGCGGTCTCGATGATCTTCTTGTCCTGCGTAGCGCCGCCGAGACCCTGGTTGATCACGATTTTCTCCAGGCGGGGAACTTGCATGGGAGTTGTGTAGTTGAACTCCTTTGTGAGTTCGGGAACTATTCTTTCCTTATAGTCCTTGCTAAGTGTTGTCTCGCTCATTACTTAATCTCCTCTCCTGATTTTTTAGAATAGCGCACGAGCTTGCCGGCGTCGTTGCGGCGGCGGCCGATGCGTGTGGGCTTACCGGACTTGGGATCCACCACGTTAAGATTTGAAATATGAACCGGGGCCTCGATCTTCACGATACCACCCTGAGGATGCTTGGCTGACGGCTTTGTGCTTTTGGAGACAATGTTGATGCCTTCCACGACGGCGCGGCTCTTCTTGACCTGCACCTCGAGGACGCGTCCGGTCTTGCCTTTGTCATCGCCGGCGTTGACGTAGACGGTGTCCCCTTTCTTTATATGCAATTTTGCCATTGTGTTTGATTTAATAAGACGTTTGGTAACCGTAAGGTCATTTTTTGATTTACCGTCGGTGTCAGAGCACCTCGGGAGCCAGGGAAACGATCTTCATGTTGGTGGCGCGGAGTTCGCGGGCCACCGGGCCGAAGATACGTGTTCCGCGGAGCTCGCCGGCGTTGTTGAGCAGCACGCAGGCGTTGTCGTCGAAACGGATGTAGCTGCCGTCGGGGCGGCGGATTTCCTTTTTGGTACGGACTACCACTGCCTTGGATACTGTGCCCTTCTTGACCTCAGACGACGGGATCGTACTCTTCACGGTCACTACGATAATGTCGCCGACACCTGCGTAACGGCGGCCGGTGCCTCCGAGAACGTGGATGCAGAGGACTTCCTTCGCACCGCTGTTGTCGGCTACTGTCAAACGTGATTCTGTCTGTATCATGATTACTTAACTTTTTCGATGATTTCTACCAGTCTCCATCTTTTGGTCTTGCTCAAAGGACGGGTCTCCATCAGACGAACGGTATCGCCGACCGAGCACTCGTTTTTCTCATCGTGGGCGTGGTACTTCTTTGTCTTATTCACAAACTTGCCGTAGATCGGGTGTTTCTCTTTCCATTTGATCTCGACCGTGATGGTCTTGTCGCACTTGTTGCTCGAAACGACCCCGATTCTCTCTTTTCTCAAATGTCTTTTCTGTTCTTCCATTTTTTAGAATCTTTGAACGGGTTGATTACTTCTCGGAAGCTGCGGCCTTTTCGGCTGCGATTTCCTTCTGGCGCAACACTGTCTTCAGACGGGCGATATCACGGCGATCCTTGGTGATCTTGGCCGGATTGTCGGAAGGGGTGATCGCGTGCGCTACTTTCAATTCACGATAAGCTTTCTCTGAAGCCTCTATCTGGGCTCTCAATTCCTGAATGCTTAATTCCTTGATTTCTTCCTTTTTCATTATTTTGCAGGTTGATTTTAAACGTTCTGTGAGGGATCATAGTCGCGGCGTACCACGAACTTGGTGATCACGGGGAGCTTCTGGGCCGCGAGGCGGAGAGCCTCCTTGGCCACGTCGTAGGGAACGCCCTCCACCTCGATCAGGATACGTCCGGGGGTGACGGGCGCCACGAATCCTTCGGGGTTACCCTTACCTTTACCCATTCGCACCTCGGCGGGCTTCTTGGTGATAGGCTTGTCCGGGAATATTCTGATCCAGATCTGTCCCTGACGCTGCATGTATCGCGTCACGGCCACACGGGCGGCCTCGATCTGACGGCCAGTGATCCATTTGGAGTCGAGAGTCTTGATACCGAACGAACCGAACGCCAGTTGATTGCCTCTCTGGGCCTCGCCTTTCATGCGGCCCTTCTGAGAGCGACGATATCTGGTTTTCTTAGGCTGTAACATTATCGTAGTTGTTTTTAACGGTTGTTATTCTTCTTATTGCGGAAACCGCCCTTGCGGCCGCCGCTCTGAGGACGTCCGGGCTCTTTCTGACCGGCCACGTAGACCGGGGTGAGCTCCTTCTTGCCATAGACTTCACCGCGGCAGATCCACACCTTGATACCGATGATACCCACCTTGGTGAGAGCCTCCACCAGCGCATAGTCGATGTCGGCACGGAGAGTGTGAAGCGGCGTACGGCCCTCCTTGAACATCTCGGAGCGGGCCATCTCGGCGCCGTTGAGGCGACCGCTGACCTGAACCTTGATACCCTCGGCACCCATGCGCATTGTCGATGCCACCGCCATCTTCACGGCACGGCGGTAAGCCACCTTGTTCTCGATCTGACGGGCGATGCTTGCAGCCACGATCTCGGCGTCGAGCTCGGGGCGCTTGATCTCATAGATGTTGATCTGCACCTCCTTGTCGGTAAGCTTCTTGAGCTCCTCCTTGAGGGCGTCCACATCCTTACCGCCCTTTCCGATGATCATACCGGGGCGGGAGGTTGCGATAGTCACGGTGACCATCTTGAGCGTACGCTCGATGATGATTCTCGACACGCTTGCCTTGGCAAGACGAGTGTGGAGGTACTTACGGATCTTGGAGTCCTCGAGGAGGGTCTCGCCGTATTTCTTACCGCCATACCAGTTTGAGTCCCAACCGCGGATCACTCCGAGACGGTTGCTGATTGGATTAACTTTCTGTCCCATCTTGCTAATTAGTCGTTATTGTTAACTTTCGTGTCTACGTAGATAGTCACATGGTTTGAGCGCTTGCGGATGCGGTAGCCGCGGCCCTGGGGGGCGGGACGCATTCTCTTGAGCATGGGGGCCGCGTCAACGAAGACGGTCTTCACATAGAGCTCGCCGGCCTCTGCCTTGCGCTCGTTTTTCTGTTCCCAGTTGGCGATTGCCGACCGGAGGAGTTTCTCGACTTTGCGGGAAGCCTCCTTGTTGGAGAATTTGAGTATGCCGAGGGCTTTGAACGCTTCCTGGCCGCGGATCATATCGACCACGAGACGCATCTTTCGGGGCGAAGAGGGCACGTTGCGGAGAACCGCGCCGTACTGCGTCTTGCGAGCCTCCTTGATGGCTTCGGCTGATTTTCTTTTTCTTAAACCCATTGTATCTTGTACTGTTTTTGTCTGTTAATGATAAGGGGCCAATTATTTTTTCTTGTTGCCGGCGTGGCCGCGGAAAGTGCGCGTGGGAGCGAACTCGCCGAGCTTGTGGCCGACCATGTTCTCCGTCACGTAGACGGGGATGAACTTGTTGCCGTTATGCACGGCGAAGGTGTGGCCGACGAAATCGGGCGAAATCATGGAGGCGCGGCTCCAGGTCTTGATGACGCTCTTTTTCCCGCTTTCGTCCATTGCGGCCACCTTCTTCTCAAGCTTGACGCTGATAAAAGGTCCTTTTTTAAGCGAACGACTCATACTTGTCTCAATTAATCAAATTACTTTTTCCTTCTTTCAATTATATACTTCGAAGAATGCTTCTTCGGAGAACGGGTCTTGAGGCCCTTGGCGTAGAGACCTGTTCTGGAGCGGGGATGACCACCGGACTGACGGCCCTCGCCACCACCCATCGGGTGGTCCACAGGGTTCATGACGACACCGCGGTTGTGGGGACGGCGGCCGAGCCAGCGGCTGCGTCCAGCCTTGCCGCTCGATTCGAGAGCATGGTCGGAGTTACCTACCACACCGATAGTGGCGCGGCAGGTGAGGAGCACCTTGCGGGTTTCACCGGAAGGCAATTTGATTATCGCGTAGTCTCCTTCACGCGAAGTGAGCTGAGCGAACGTACCGGCGGAGCGAGCCATGCAGGCGCCCTGTCCGGGACGGAGCTCGATACAATGGATCAGAGTACCGACGGGTATCTTGGCCAGGGGGAGTGTGTTTCCCACCTCGGGAGCCACGTCCTCGCCGCTCATCACGGTCTGGCCTACCTGTAGGCCGTTAGGCGCGATGATATAGGCTTTGGAGCCGTCGGTATAGTACAGCAGGGCGATGCGTGCGGAGCGGTTGGGATCATACTCGATGCTCTTCACCACCGCGGGCACCCCGTCGTAGTTTCTCTTGAAGTCGATCAGACGCAGTTTTCTCTTATGGCCGCCTCCACGGTAACGTGTGGAGAGATGGCCCGACGAGTTGCGGCCGCCTGTGGAGCGCTTCCCGACTGTAAGAGACTTTTCTGGTGTGGTAGCAGTGATTTGTCCTTTGAACACACCAATAATCTTGTGTCTTTGCCCAGGCGTAGTGGGCTTGAATTTTCTTACTGCCATTTTTTTAAATATTGCTGTAATAGTCAATCTTCTGTCCTTCGGCCACAGTCACGTAAGCCTTCTTGAAAGCGTCGTGACGGCCGCGGATAAGTCCGCCTTTGGTGTAGCGCTGCACGCGCTTGCCGGCATAGTTGGCGATGTTTACTCTCTCGACGCGGACATTGTAGAGCTTCTCCACGATGTCCTTGATCTGAAACTTGTTGGCGCCGGGGGAAACAGCGAACATGTAGCAGTTCTGCTTCTCGCTGTAGGCGGTAGCCTTTTCCGTTACGATCGGTTTGATCTGAATATCCATGGTGGTCGCTTATTTAATGTCGTTAATGATGCCGACGCTATCTTCGGTGAGGAGGATGGCGTCATTGTTGAGCACGGTGTAGGCGTTCAGGTCGATTGCCTGTGCCATGAGCGCGTTGGGCACGTTGCGCACCGAGAGGAGGACATTGCGGTCCACGTTTGCGAAAACGAGGAGGACCTTCTTGTCGTCGAGCTTGAAGTTCTTGGCGAGCTCCATGTAGCTCTTCGTGCGGGGAGCGTCGAAAGTGAAGTTCTCCACCACGAAGATCTGCTTGTCGTTGGCCTTTGAAGTGAAAGCAATCTTGCGCGCAAGGCTTTTCATCTTCTTGTTGAGCTTCGAGCGGTAGTCGCGGGGGCGGGGACCGAACACACGTCCACCATGATAGAGCAGCGGAGAGTTGAGGTCACCGCGGCGGGCGCCGCCGCCACCTTTCTGACGTCCCATCTTGCGGGTGGAATAAGACACCTCGCTGCGTTCTTTGCTCTTGTGTGTTCCCTGGCGCTGGTTGCCGAGGTACTGTTTGATGTCGAGATAAAGGGTGTGCTCAGCATTGCCTTCGCTCAGATCGCGAGCGAACACTTCATCATTGAGAGTGACTTTGCGTCCTGTATCTTCGCCTTTGATGTTATAAACTGCTACTTCCATTATTTCTCAACTAAAACGATTGAACCTTTGGCACCGGGAACGGAACCCTTAATCATTAACAAATTGTGCTCGGGGATCACTTTGATCACCTGGAGATTCTGGACAGTCACGCGTTCGTTGCCCATCTGTCCGGCCATGCGGAGCCCCTTGAACACCTTTGCGGGGTAGGAGCAGGCGCCGATCGAACCGGGGGCGCGGAGGCGGTTGTGCTGACCGTGGGTGGCCTGGCCTACACCGCCGAAACCATGGCGCTTTACAACGCCCTGGAAACCTTTACCCTTGGAAGTGCCGACAACGTCGACAAAGCTTCCCTCGGCGAAAAGGTCCACTGTCAGCGTGTCGCCGAGCGCGGGGAGCGTCTCGAACGACTTGAACTCGGCCAAGTGTCTCTGTGGAGCCACGCCTGCCTTCTTGAAGTGGCCTGACAAGGGTTTGGTCACGTGCTTCTCGGTTGTCTCCTGGAAGCCTACCTGAACTGCCTTGTAGCCATCATTCTCGACGGTCTTGATCTGCGTAACCACACAAGGACCCACTTCGATAACAGTGCACGGAACATTTTTTCCGTCGGCACTGAAAACGGATGTCATTCCGATTTTCTTTCCTAATAATCCTGGCATTTCTTTTACTTATTTGTGGTTGTCTTCTCTTTTGAATTCATTTTGTCATACCTTGATGGAAACGTCCACTCCGGAGGGGAGCTCGAGTTTCATCAGCGCGTCGACAGTCTTGGCTGTGGAGCTGTAGATGTCGATGAGACGCTGGAAAGATGACAGCTGGAACTGCTCGCGCGCCTTCTTGTTGACGAATGTCGAGCGGTTCACCGTGAAGATGCGCTTGTGGGTGGGGAGTGGAATCGGACCGCTGACCACCGCGCCTGTAGACTTCACTGTCTTGACGATCTTCTCGGCAGACTTGTCGACGAGGTTGTGATCGTAAGATTTGAGTTTGATTCTGATTTTCTGGCTCATATATGTTGTTAGTCTTTATTTATTTGAGTAAGTCCACACGGCCCTGACACTCGGTGAGCACGTTCTTGGCAATCGAGTTGCTCACCTCGCTGTAGTGGTCGAACGTCATTGTCGATGTGGCGCGTCCGGAGGTGATTGTACGGAGTGCGGTCACGTAACCGAACATTTCCGCAAGCGGAGCTTTCGCCTTTACTATACGGGCGCCGCTGCGGCTTGTTTCCATTCCCTCTACCTGTCCGCGGCGCTTGTTGAGGTCACCGATCACATCACCCATCGACTCCTCGGGAGTAACGACCTCGATTTTCATGATCGGCTCCATGAGCACGGGACCCGCTTTTTCGGAACCGTGCTTGAAGGCCTGGATGGCGCAGAGCTCGAAGGAGAGCTGGTCAGAGTCCACGGGGTGGAAGCTACCGTCGAGCAGCGTAACCTTGAGGCGTTCCACGGGATATCCGGCGAGCACACCGTTCTTCATCGCTGTCTGGAAACCTTTCTGTACGCTGGGGATATACTCTTTGGGGACGTTTCCGCCCTTGACTTCGTCGACAAACTGCAGGGAACCTTCGAAATCTTCGTCGGCGGGTTCGATGCGGACGATGATGTCGGCATATTTACCGCGACCACCGGTCTGCTTCTTGAATGTCTCGCGAAGCTCGACGGGCTTGGTGATGGCCTCCTTGTAAGTAACCTGAGGACGGCCCTGGTTGCACTCGACCTTGAACTCGCGGCGGAGACGGTCGATGATGATGTCGAGGTGAAGCTCGCCCATACCGCTGATGACGGTCTGACCTGTCTCCTCGTTTGTCTCCACGCGGAATGTCGGGTCTTCCTCAGCAAGCTTCTGAAGGCCCACGCCGAGTTTGTCGAGGTCCTTCTGAGTCTTGGGCTCAACCGCGATACCGATCACGGGATCGGGGAATTCCATAGCCTCGAGCACGATGGGGTGGTTCTCGTCGCAGAGTGTGTCGCCGGTGCGGATATCCTTGAAGCCGACACCCGCGCCGATATCGCCGCAGCCGATGGTCTCCTTGGGATTCTGCTTGTTGGAATGCATCTGGAAGAGACGCGAGATGCGCTCTTTCTTGCCGGAACGGGAGTTGAGCACATAGCTTCCGGCCTCGATGTCGCCTGAATAGACGCGGAAGAAGCACAGACGGCCCACGTATGGGTCAGTGGCGATCTTGAAAGCGAGGGCACACATGGGAGCTTCGCTTTTGGGCTCGCGGGTCTCCACCTGATCCTTGTCGCCGGGGGCATAGCCTTCGACGGCACCCTGGTCCTCGGGCGAGGGGAGGTAAGCGCAGACCGCGTCGAGAAGGGTCTGCACACCCTTGTTCTTGAACGACGAACCGCAGATCATCGGGTTGAACTGCATAGCGAGCGTACCCTTGCGGATAGCGGCGCGGACCTCATCCTCGGTGATTGTGGAGGGATCGTCGAAATATTTCTCCATGAGGGTCTCGTCGACTTCAGCGAGAGTCTCGAGCATCTTGTCGCGGTATTCCTCGGCCTCGTCGCGGAGGTTTGCGGGAATCTCGTCCTCATCATACTCGGCGCCCATGGTCTCGTCGTGCCAGAGGATAGCCTTCATCTTGACGAGATCGACCACGCCCTTGAACGTCTCTTCGGCACCGATAGGAATCTGGATGGGGAGCGGTGTGGCTCCGAGCACATCCTTCACCTGACGGACAACCTCGAAGAAGTTTGCTCCGGAGCGGTCCATCTTGTTGACGTAACCGATGCGGGGCACGTTGTATTTGTCAGCCTGACGCCATACGGTCTCGCTCTGCGGCTCAACTCCGCCCACGGCGCAGAAAGCAGCGACGGCACCGTCGAGCACACGCAGCGAACGCTCCACCTCAACGGTGAAGTCGACGTGTCCCGGGGTGTCGATCAGGTTGATTTTGTATTTGTTGTCCCTGTAGTTCCAGAAAGTGGTGGTAGCGGCGGAGGTAATTGTGATACCGCGCTCCTGCTCCTGCTCCATCCAGTCCATGGTGGCTGCGCCGTCATGCACCTCTCCGATCTTGTGGGTAAGACCGGTATAGAAAAGGATACGTTCTGAAGTGGTGGTTTTTCCGGCATCGATGTGGGCCATGATGCCTATGTTGCGAGTCTGTTTGAGATCTTCGTGCTTTGCCATTTTGAATCAATATTAAAATCTGAAGTGAGCAAACGCACGGTTAGCCTCAGCCATGCGGTGCATATCCTCTTTTCTCTTGAAGGCACCGCCCTGGTCGTTGAAAGCGTCGACGATTTCAGCGGCGAGCTTGTCGGCCATGGTCTTTCCGCCGCGTTTGCGTGCGAAAATGATGAGATTTTTCATTGATATCGACTCTTTGCGGTCGCCGCGGATTTCAGTAGGCACCTGGAAAGTCGCACCGCCGATACGGCGGCTCTTCACCTCCACCTGGGGAGTCACGTTCTCGAGGGCTTTCTTCCAGATTTCGAGAGCGGATTTCTCCTCGTTGGGCATCTTGGCCTTCACGGTCTCCAATGCGGTGTAGAAAATAGTGTAAGCCGTGTTCTTCTTTCCATCGTACATCAGATGATTGACGAACTTGGTGACTTTCACGTCGTGGAAAACGGGATCGGGCAGGATCACCCTTTTCTTCGGTTTAGCTTTTCTCATTTTTGTCTGTTTAATGTTTTGATTTCGGCTGCTTTTGCAATCTTCAACCCCGCTCTCTTGCGGAGTTTACTCAACCATTAGCCATCCAATAAATCAAAAACGTGTTACGATTTGATTGTCTGTAAGCGCAGTTTATTTCTTGGCTGCTTTAGGACGCTTCGCTCCGTATTTGGAACGACGCTGGGTACGGCCCTGGACACCGGCGGTATCGAGAGTACCGCGAACGATATGGTAACGCACACCGGGAAGATCCTTCACACGGCCGCCGCGAACCATCACGATCGAGTGCTCCTGCAGATTGTGGCCCTCTCCGGGGATGTAGCTGTTCACCTCCTTACCGTTGGTAAGGCGGACACGCGCCACCTTTCTCATGGCGGAGTTAGGCTTCTTGGGGGTGGTGGTGTAAACACGCACGCACACGCCGCGACGCTGGGGACACGAATCCAATGCCGGCGATTTGCTCTTGTCTTTGAGAACCGCACGCCCTTTTCTTACTAATTGCTGAATTGTTGGCATTCTTGTTTTGTCTCTTTTATATGTTGTTTTCTTATTTTTCTGCTGATTTACGCGCATTTATCCATATACCATAACGCTCGCTAAACAATTGAATTCCAATCGTCTAACTCGCGAGATGCGGCCAATACGCACTAAAAAGCGTTGCAAAGATACTAAATATTAGAGTCTTACGCAAGTATTTCTAAAATTATTTTGATATTTTATCTAATTTTTGAATCCGCGATTTCGAATCCGGCTCATGTCACCTGGATTCATCACGCAAGCCGGCGCAGACATTCCGCCGGATTATTTCTTAAAGCACAACGCGGAATTGTAGATGCTCTCGAAGATGCGCCGGTCCACGTCGTCAAGAACAATGCCGCGGCGCTGCATCACCCGGCCCGCAACTGTCATGAATGTTTCTATCGACACGTTGGTGAAGCCGCCTTCGGGACTACCGGTCGAAAAACTCGGAATGAACGTGCGGGGATATCCGCAGCCATGAAAGTTGACGCCGACACCGACAACCGACGCGGTGTTGAACATACAGTTGATTCCGGCCTTGGAATGGTCTCCCATTATCAGTCCGCAGAACTGAAGGTCGGTCCTCATGAAGGACTGCGAGGCATAGTTCCAGATACGTATCCTTGAATAATCGTTCTTAAGGTTGGACGAATTGGTTCCCGCTCCGATGTTGCACCACTCCCCTATCACAGCATTGCCAAGGTAGCCGTCATGAGCCTTGTTGCTGTATCCGAAGAAAACGGAGTTGTCCACCTCTCCTCCCACCTTGCAAAAAGGTCCGAAAGTAGACCCTCCGTAGATTCTGGCTCCCATCCGGATTTTGGCGTTGTCGCAGACGGCGAGCGGTCCGCGGAGACAGCTTCCCTCCATCACCACTGCATCGCGGCCTATATATACCGGACCTTCCTTCACATTTATCACAGCGCATTCCACCACGGCACCCTCCTCGATAAAGAGAGAGGGGAGACCGTCGGGAAGTCTGTCGGGACCGAGCACTACCGTGCCGGCTCCGGGAGTCTGCGACTTCCGGCCGCGCACCATCCGTCCATAGTCCTCAACGATAGCGGCCGGATTAAGGCGGAATATGTCGAACACATATTTAATACGACGCGCCGAGCAGTCGTATTCCCGACCCTGACCGGACTGAAGCTCCTCAAACTCACGGAGAGTTCCGCGGAAAGCCCATAATCCTTCGGAATCACGCAGAGCCTCGCCTCGGCCAAGCGACATCACGGCCCCGACCATAGAAGCATCGGGAAGCAGATTGCCCGCGATGAACAAGGCCTCCTCCCCGCCGATCCCGATCGGGAATTTCTCCTGAAGATATTCAGGCGGATAATATGAATACACGGCATCGACAAAATGACGCCATTTGTCTACAATCCTGTTGATTCCCACCCGGAATTCAGCCACAGGGCGTGTATATGACAACGGCAGAAGATTCCTGTAGCTCTCCTCCGTGTCGAACAGCACAATCTTGATTTGTTGATTCATAAGAAAGAAATACCCAATCCCTGCACCTTATCCCAGACCCCTTCAATCAATCCGGCGCAAAAATAAGTTTTTTTTACAATTATTCCAAATCCATCCCCGAGTCCTGACATGAAACGCAGGATTACAGACTTGTCATCACATTGCAAATATCGACACACATGCTGTATTAAAACAAAACCTATATAAAAAAAACGGCACGCAATTTCACAATTACCTGCCGCCTGTGATTTTTTAGACCCGTCTACTTTCACAAGCCGACGCTTATCCTACTCAACCACTAACTTACAATTTTATATCACTATTACTAAAAGATTTTTTGACTTGCCATCTATGCCGGACTGCGCCGGCCAATACTTAATTGCGAGGCAAAGGTAACATTTATATCTATAACAAAAAAATTACTGACTTTGCGTTTAATACATGAGATTCCCATCAGTCCAATAATACTCCAATCAGAACAACTGCAAGAAGCAATATTTTGCACACCTTACAACATAAGCGCCACCTTTGGCAAAAACACTCCTTCAGCGTGACTATCAATGCCAGTGCACCTTATTTCATGTCATGTTTTAATACATGTTCCTGTCACCAGGTTGAAATTTGGTAGTTTCGACAATTTTCCATAATTTTACGGCACAAACAAAGACAAACAGATCCTTTATGGAAAAGAAAAATTTCGAATATCTCGGCCGTCTACGCAAAGTGATGGCGGAGAAAGGGATTGCCGCGTGCGTCATTTCAGGCACCGACCCCCATCAGAGCGAATTGCCCCCCATGCACTGGCGAGGGCGCGAATGGATCACCGGGTTTGAATCGGCCAACGGCACCAACGGCACAGCCGTCGTGCTTCCCGGCGAGGCATATTGCTGGACAGACTCCCGCTACTTCATCCAGGCCACCGACCAGCTCAAGGGAACCGGCTTCGAGATGATGAAGGAGGACGGCCCCGACGCTGTCGACCTGATAGACTGGCTGACACAACACACACCGGCAGGCCAGACCGTCGGCATCGACGGCATGACCTTTTCTGTGGCATGGTGCCAGCGTCTGGAGCAGGAACTGAGCGACAACGGGGTGAAGCTCGACACAGACTTCCCGATGTTCGATTTCATATATCCCGACCGCCCGGGGCGCCCCATCAACCCTCTTTTCGTTCACGACGAGAAGATAGTGGGACTCACCGTAGGGCAAAAAATCGAGGCAGTGAACGCCGAGGTCAAGAAAGAGCTTGCCAACGCCATACTCATCTCTGCGCTCGACGACATAGCATGGATCACCAATCTGCGCACCGCCAACGACATCGCATTCTCGCCGATGTACGTATCTTTCCTCTATCTCGATGAAAAAAGACGGGTGCTCTTCGTAGACGCGGAGAAAATAACCGATGAAGTCCGCGCCCACCTCGACAAGTACGGATTCCAGATCATGGGATACGACGATGTAAAAGGATTTGTGGCGACGCTTCCGAAAGAGACCCGCCTCCTTCTCGATCCGGACAAGACAGCACGCGGCATCTATGACCATGTGGGCTGCACACCTGTATTCGGGGGCACCGGCGTAGCCAAGCTGAAAGCCATAAAGACCGGGGCTATGATTTCCAACCTCGCCACGGCAATGGAAAAAGACGGAGTGGCCCTCACCCGGTTCTTCATGATGGTAGAGCGGGAGTATCCGGAAGGCAAGCTGACAGAGCTGGAGCTGAGCCGCCGTCTGCGCAAGCTCCGTCTTGCCGATCCGAGCTGTGTCGACGAGAGTTTCTCGACAATCGTAGGCTGGAACGCCAACGGAGCCATCGTCCACTACGAACCCACCGAAGAATCGAGCGCGGCCATCGTAGGCGACGGACTGCTGCTTGTGGACTCCGGAGGCCAGTACATCTACGGCACCACCGACATCACCCGCACCATTGCACTCGGCCAGCCCACCGCCGGGCAGCGCCATGACTTCACACTGGTGATGAAGGGACACATCGCCCTTTCCAACGCCATCTTCCCGCAGGGCACCACAGGCCATCAGCTCGACGCGCTGGCGCGCCAGTTCCTCTGGAAAGAGGGGAAAGCCTATTACCACGGCACCGGACACGGCGTAGGTTTCTTCATCAACTGCCACGAAGGACCCCAGAACATCCGCCTCAACATCAACCCCACACCGCTGGAGCCGGGAATGATCACCAGCAACGAGCCCGGACTCTATCTGGAGGGTCGATATGGAATACGCTGTGAGAACCTGATAGTGACCGAGCCGGCGATGACAACGGAATTCGGAGAATTCTACCGGTTCCACCCCATGACGCTCTTTCCCTTCGACCGCTCACTGTTCGAGAAAGAGATCATGAGCGAAAGCGAAATCAAGTGGGTCGACGACTATCACCGTCTTGTACGGGAGCGCCTCACCCCGCTTCTCACCGCGGAAGAAGCCGCATGGCTTGAGCAGAAGACACAGCCGCTCTGACATAACGACAACAACGGTCCGTCCCGCGACATACTCCACGGGACGGACCGATACCATTCATTACATCTTATATTTTACGCAAAGCAATAACCGTGATCTAAAATCCAATATCCATGCCTATAATAAAACCTGTAAGAGGATTCGTCCCAAAAATCGGCAAAGAATGCTTCATCGCCGATAATGCCGCGATAATCGGCGACGTGACAATGGGCGACCAGTGCAGCATCTGGTTCGGCACCGTGCTGCGCGGCGACGTGAACACCATCACTATCGGCAACCGTGTCAACATCCAGGACGGCTCGGTGCTCCACACGCTGTATCAGAAATCGACCATAGAGATCGGCGACGACGTATCGATCGGGCACAACGTGGTGATCCACGGCGCCAAGATTCATGACTATGCCCTTATCGGCATGGGATCCATCGTGATGGATGACGCAGAGGTCGGCGAGGGAGCCCTTATAGCAGCCGGATCGGTGGTGCTCAGCCGCACCAAGATAGGGGCCCACGAGATGTGGGCGGGAGCCCCCGCAAAATTCATAAAAATGGTGGAACCGGAAAAAGCCAAAGAGATGAACATCAAGATTGCCCACAACTATCTGATGTATTCCCGCTGGTTCACCGAAGACGCAGCCACCGAGCTTGCAGAAAACGCCCGCGAAGTAGAGGCGGAAACCGGCGTAGATTTTACACGCTAATTTGCAGATTATTTGCGGTAAAATTTTGTCAGTTGACGAAAAATTTCTAACTTTGCAAGCCGCAAAGTGAATGCGAGGGCGCTTTCTTGATGCCTTGGCGCACTTGGGCAAAATATAAATGATTAATAACCAATAAAATAATAAAATCAAGAAATGATTATCGTACAAGTAAAAGAGGGCGAGAACATCGAGAAAGCTCTTAAGAAATTCAAACGTAAATTCGAAAGAACCGGCATCATCAAAGAGCTCCGCAGCCGTCAGGCCTTTGAAAAGCCCTCTGTAGCCAACCGCAAGAAGATGGTAAAGGCCGTTTACGTTCAGAAGCTTCGCCAGGCAGAGCAGTAAGCCCACTCTTTCACTTCAAAGCATAATATGTCGATATGGACTTAATGCCCATATCGGCTTTTATATACCCCTACGCGACCTTATATAACAGCACAATAGATATCCTTTACCGCAGCAGACCGATGATTGAAGAATTCCTGCGATATATGCGCCTGGAACTGAACAGAAGCCGCCTCACGGCGGAAGCCTACGGGCGCGACCTGCACGAGTTCGCCGCCTTTATCGGCACCGATGATCTGGATCCATCGGTGCCCGACACAAAGATGATCCGCGCCTGGATTGCCTCGCTCGCGGATGCAGGCAACGCGCCGGTGAGTCTGCGGCGCAAGACGCAGAGTCTGCGGGCATTTCTGCGCTGGGCCATGAAGAGAGGAATTCGCACCGACAACCCGGCGGCAGAGGTGACGCTCGCCAAAGTGCCGAGACCTCTCCCCGACTTCGTGAAATCCGACGAAATGGAATATCTTCTCGACAACAGGGGAACACCGACCGAAAGCTACAGCTATGCCAGGCGACACCTTGTGCTCAATCTCCTCTACACGTTGGGACTGCGCCAGGCGGAACTCATCGCACTGACCGACGCCGATGTGAGCATATCGTCGCTTGAGATCAAAGTGACAGGGAAGCGCTCCAAACAGCGTGTGCTTCCGCTTCCCCCGCAGCTTGCCGACGAGATTGAGGTCTGGCGGAAAATCCGCGACAGCCGCCTGCCTGAACTCCCCGCTCCGCGGCCACTGATAACGGGCCGCGACGGTCCCATATCCAAAACAGCCCTGTACAACCTTGTCCATGACGCCCTGGCAGGAGCGTCCGCCACGCGTCACAGCCCGCACACGCTCCGCCACTCATTCGCCACCGCAATGCTGAACGGAGGGGCCGACCTCGATGCGGTCCGCGAGATGCTGGGACACGCATCGATAGCCACAACGCAAATCTACACGCACCTCAGTTTCAAAGAACTTCTCGGCAATTACCGCAACTCACATCCGCGGGCAAAAGGCAAACATGAGAAAAAAATAGAATCGTAAGCCTATGCCACTTGATTTTTTAAGAAAGTCTGTCGATCTTTTCAAAAAAAATTTGGATTTCGAAATAAATTTAAACAGATTCTGAGCAAATTTTCAGAATTATTGTTTATCTTTGTAAACGACATGAAGAGGAAACGGCATGACCGGACCCCTCGCCACTAAAAAACTACAGTTATGGAAGCTAAAATCAATGCTATTCACTTTGACATCACCGAGAAGCTCACGGGATTCATCAACAAGAAAATCGACAAGCTGAGCAGAAGATTCGAGGCAATCACCGGCGCGGAAGTGTCATTGAAGGTTGTCAAACCGGAAACCTCCATGAACAAAGAAGCCTCCGTGATGCTTACCGTCCCCCAGTCGCCGGATCTCTTCGCATCAAAGACCGCCGATACATTCGAGGAGGCTGTAGACCTCTGCATCGCCGCCCTCGAGACCCAGCTCGAGAAATACAAAGACAAGAAGTAAGGATGTCTGGTTCGGATCTTTTCACTGAATCAACCGACATACTCCAAAATCCCTGAATGGAACAAACATCAAGGCAACCGTCGGAGAGACGGCGGCCGAGGACAAGACAAGAGAAAGCGAGCCGGACGGGCAGAAGGATGCTATACCTTATGCTCGCCCTGGCTTTGCTTATATCCGCGTTTATGGTGGTGATCTATCCCCTGGTGATGGTAGGAGCCCCTAATAGCGGCGACGTGAGGATTCCACGCGATGCCACCGCCGAGAACGTCTGCGACTCGCTTACCAAAGAGTTCGGAAAAAGCTATGCCGAGAAGGTGATGAAGGTGATAAGGATGCGCAAGACCGACCTCAAGACACGGCATGGCCTGTACCACATCGAGAAAGGCACCAACGCGCTGAGCGCTACGCGCAAGCTGACCTCGGGAGGAGAGACGCCTGTCAGGCTAACCATCAACGGATTCCGCAATCTTCCGCTGCTTGTCGACAAGATCAGCGCCAAACTCGACTTCCCTCGCGACTCGCTATGGAGCGCACTGTCGGACACGGAGTTCATGGCGTCATTCGGAGTGACCCCCGAACAGGCCATGGCCATTTTCATGAACAACACCTACGAGGTATACTGGTCGTCGACGGCACGTGAGGCAGTGGAGAAAATCGGCGACAACTACAAGTTGTTGTGGGGAGAGACCAACCGCCACAAAGCGGCCAGTCTAGGGCTGACGCCGGCGGAAGTCACGATACTTTCCACGATAGTCGACGAAGAGACCAACAGCGAAAGCGAGAAGGGAACGATAGGGCGCCTCTATGTCAACCGACTTAAAACCGGCATGCGTCTGCAGGCCGACCCGACCGTGAAATTCGCAGTCAACGACTTCACGCTGCGGCGCATCACCGCGAAGCACCTCAGGATACAGTCACCCTACAACACATATCTGCACCACGGTCTGCCTCCAGGTCCGATCAGGACACCCGACGAGGAGACAATCATGGCGATACTGGACAGCGAACCCAACGACTATCTCTACATGTGCGCCAAGGAGGACTTCTCTGGACAACACAATTTCGCGGTATCCTATTCCGACCACGTACAGAACGCCCTGCGCTACCGCTACGCACTTGACCGCAACAACATCCACTGACAGAAATCGTGAAACTCGCCCGTCTGAACAAGAGGTTGGCATCCACGGCTATTCTATTTCTGGCGGTCGCGCCCGGCGCGGTCGCCCAGGGTGACTTTTCACTCGATCTCGACTTCGCGCCAAGTGCCCCGGAAACCATCAGGCCACCTGAGGTTCCAGACTCCATCGCCCTTACGGCGCCGGCTTACATGAACCGCGACTGGATGCACCTGTTGCGGCACCGGGCCCTCAACGTGAAGGATACAACGGTGGTATGGCCCAATAGATTTGTCGATTTCGTGATCAGGGCCTACAACTGGGTGGACCACACTTTCAACTCGTTCGACCCCGGATATGTGTCGCACACAAAATCGGGGAAGGTCAGGATAGTCTACGACAACTGGAGCGATTTGCAGAATTTCCAACCCGTCAACACGATGCGCCTGGTGGTAGGCAGCGACATGTATCCGAGCATCGGCCTGAACGTGTCATACGGCATCTTCAGCATAGGATACACGGTGGATCTCCCCACACTGTTCTCGCCAACAACCTCCTCGTCGCACAAAAAGACCGAGTTCGGAATCAACTGGTCCAGGATCAACGCACAGATTCATCTCTGGGACAACCAGGGAGACAGCCGCGTGAGGGGCGTGGGTAAATTCTCAGGTATCGGCTCGATCAACGAGCCATACGACGGGATGAAATTCCGCGCATACAATCTTAAGGCCTATTACATATTCAACCACCAGCGTTACAGCCACAGCTCGGCCTACAACTCCTCGCGTATCCAGAAGCGGAGCGCAGGCAGCTGGCTCGCCGGGATAAACTACTACCGGTACAACGTGCTTTTCGATCTCGACGCGCTTCCCGAGAGCGTCAAGGCCCTCCAGACCTATCCATGGAGCCGGTACCACATCAAGTACAGCACATACAACGTGATGGGCGGATATGCCTTCAACTGGGTACTCGCCAAAGGGCTGCTGTTTAACAGCACGATACTGCCGGGAGCGGGACTGACGCACACCCACACCGAATCATCGCAAGGTTCGGAACTGCTCGCCGCATTCTGCGGAGAGGTGAAAGTATCCCTGTCATACAATTACAAACGGCTCTTCATGAACCTGACGGCCTCGGCCAACGGAAATATCTTCCTGTCCGACAATCTGGTTTTCGCATCGGGAATATTCAGCACCCGGGCATCCTTCGGGCTTAGGTTCTGACAGACACATTTACACTCATGGAGTACGACATGACCGCACAGCAAAAAGAGGGATTTGACGAGATGATGATGCGCCGGGCGCTTCAGCTCGCACTTAACGGAGCCGGCGGCGTCTCGCCCAACCCGATGGTGGGGGCGGTGATTGTCGCGCCTGGAGGAAGAATCATCGGCGAGGGCTGGCACCGCCGTTACGGAGGAGCGCACGCCGAAGTCAACGCCGTCCGTTCGGTAGCGGCCGCCGACGAGCCGCTGCTTCCGCAGAGCACCATCTATGTCACGCTCGAACCATGCTCACATCACGGCAAGACTCCCCCTTGCAGTCTGCTGCTCCGGGAGAAAGGTTTCCGGCGTGTGGCCGTAGGGATGGTCGACCCCAATCCCAAAGTGGCAGGACGAGGCATACGGATGCTTCGCGAGGCGGGAGCGGAAGTCACCACCGGAATACTCGAAACCGAATGTCGCCGGCTCAATGTCCGCTTCATCACCGCCCAGACGCTCAGGCGTCCGTGGATACAGCTCAAGTGGGCAGAAAGCGCCGACGGATACATTGCCGGGCGACGCGGCGAAGAGCGCGCAATCTTCTCTTCTCCCCTCTCCATGACACTCATGCACAAGGAGAGAGCCATGACCGACGCCATTCTCGTCGGAACCGACACATTGCTGACCGACAACCCCTCGCTGACCACCCGGCTCTGGCCCGGAAGAGATCCCGTACCGGTGCTGTTCAGATCGGAAAGATGGGATGAAAGCGACACCGGCATAAGGCTTCTCTCCCGCAATCCCATAATCCTCGATCCGGGCACACCGCTCGCCGACAACATGCACCTGCTGATGGAACGCCACGGAATAACATCGCTGATGGTGGAGGGAGGATCCCGGATACTGCAAAGCTTCGTCGACTCAGGACTATACGATGAAATCCGCATAGAGAGGTCCCCCGCACCGCTACATGCCGGAACTCCGGCTCCCCATATCGCGGAACGCACTCGCCACGATGCATATTCTCATGCACAGGGAGGCGCACGGGGAGGTATTAAAAAAACTTAAAATACATTTTTCAGCGAATTTATACGCGATTTTTCTCCAAGAAATGTTAAATTTGCAAGTTGAAACCATCTTTTCGCGGCCTCATACCGCGAAAAGGAGTGTCCATAATATCTGCGGATGCCGTGTGCGACAGACACAGCATCCTAATAACCACAAGATTGTGAAACATCATATATTGACAAAAATAGCGGCTGCGGCACTGCCGGCACTGATGGTGGCCGTCTCAGCCTGCAACGAGGAGTCCTCTACCCTCAGCATGGACGAGATGCCCAACATGGCAGTGACGGCATTCTCACTTTCCGCCAACACCAGGAATCCGGGACTTGACTCGGCCTATTTTTCGATAGATCTGGAGCGCGGAATAATATTCAACGCCGACTCCCTCCGCAAAGGCACCGACATCAGCAAGGTCGTGGCCAAGATAACCTATCCCGATGTGGTGGACCGCGCGATAATCACCATGACCGGGGGCAGCGTACGCACCGGGGAGATAGACTATGAGAAGACACAGACGGACTCCATCGACTTCACCGGCGAAGTCACCCTTACGCTGGGAATAAAGAAATTCGATGTGGAGAAAGTGTATCGCCTCAAGGTGAATGTCCATAAAGAGGAACCCGACCTTCTGGCATGGGACGAAATGGCTTTCGCGGCGCTTCCGTCGCGCCTCGGCTCACCCCTGCGGCAGAAAACAGTCGAGATGAAGGGTCTGGCCGTAAGCCTGATCGAGGAAAACGACGGCACCTACACACTGGCCACATGCGACAACCTCTATGCCGACACCTGGAAAAAACATCAGATCACACTTCCGTTCAAACCCGATACCGGTTCACTCGCAGCATCAGGCACCACGCTCTGGATACTTGACGACGCCGGCAACCTCTACACAACCACCGACCTGGAGACATTCACTCCGGCCGGCGAGAAATGGCTCTCCATAACAGGAACTTATCTGGACTCAGCCATAGGAATCAGGGAAGAGGAGGGCAAGAGGTATTTCACCCAGCATCCTGTGCGCGACATGAATCAGTGTGAAATACCGGCAGATTTCCCGGTGAGCGGGACGTCCAATTTCGTTACGCTCCAGAACAAATGGACCTCTTCGCCGGTGGCTTTGGCTGCATGCGGACGGAAAGCCGACGGCAAAATGAGCGATTCGGTATGGGCCTTCGACGGCAAGGAGTGGATTATTCTCAGCAACGGCGGCCTCCCGGCCATGGAGGGGGCCTCGCTGATACCCTACTATAATTACCGTCCGTCGCATTCGGGCGACTCTATGATAGAATACGGCGTATGGATGCTGTTGGGAGGCAGGATGGCCGACGGCAGTTTCAACCGCACCATATATATATCCTACGACAACGGAGTTACCTGGCACAAAGGAGACAGCAAGCTGCAGCTCCCGGATGTGGTGCCCTCCATGTCGGGATGCGACAACATCGTGGCCGAACATCCGATGGAAGGGAATCTTTCCGACAACTGGAAGATAGCGCGCCGCGGCAACGGCCCGCGCCGCATCGGTTTCACCACCGACGGCGACCGCGTGCTCTGGGACTGCCCCTACATTTATCTCATCGGGGGCCAGAGTCCCGACGGCAAGCTTTACGACACAATATGGCGCGGAGTGCTCCAGCGCCTCACATTCATGCCCATAATATAACCATAATATAAGGAGAGAGACCGCGAGTTGAACAGAATAGCAAAAATATCGGCTGTTATAGCACTGGCAGTCGCCGGCATCCTCCCCCGCGCCGCAGCGCAGGAGGATTACCGGTTCGACATCGGCGCCGGCATCGGCATGACCGGCTACCTTGGCGACGCCAACACGGCCAATCTCTGGAGCCGCCCGGGATGGGACGCAGAAATACTGTTCCGCTATATCCTCAACCCGCGCTGGAACTTCAAGACCAATTTCTTTGTCGGCTCCCTTTCCGGAGACTCCTCGACCATGACCAACGTCTTTCCGAACGGAGCCTCGTTTAAATTCTCAACACTCTTTTACGAACTCGGGGAGATGGCGGAATTCCATTTCTTCAACTACGGCATGGGCGAGACCTACCGGAGGCTGAAACGGTGGACTCCCTACATAGCCGCAGGAGTGAGCCTGACGGCGTGGAGCGTGGACGGCAAGCCGGGCGCGACATTCACCATCCCCCTCGGAGCGGGATTCAAGTTCAAGCCGTCGTTGCGCTGGAATATCGGACTCGAATTCCTGATGAAAAAGACATTCACTGACCGCATCGACGGAGAGCAGCTCTCCGACCCCTACGGCATAAAAAGCGAGTTCATGAAGAATACCGACTGGTACTCCACGTTCACGATCTCTATAAGTTACGAATTCAGCAAGCGGTGCGCCGTATGCCATTATAAAGACTGACGAAATGGACAGCTATCCCGAAGAATACACCCGCAGGCTCGACATGAGGCGCATACCGCGCCATGTGGCCGTGATCATGGACGGCAACGGCCGCTGGGCCCGGAGCAGGATGCGCGAGCGCACCGAAGGCCATGCCGAGGGGGTGAACAGCGTGAACCGCATCACCCGTCTCGCCTCCGATCTGGGGATAAAGTACCTCACGCTCTACGCATTCTCCACCGAGAACTGGCTTCGTCCCGCCGGAGAGGTCGAGGCGCTGATGCATCTCATCGGATGGACCATCAGGAAGGAGACTCCCGAACTTAAAGCCAACAACGTCCACATCCGGCTGCTCGGAGAGATCGACCGCCTGTCGCCGGAGGTAGCCGGGTGCCTGGCTCACGGCGTGGAGGAGACCCGAGGCTGCGACGGACTCAACCTCTGTCTCTGTCTCAGCTATTCTTCGCGATGGGAGATAACGGAAGCCGCCCGGAAACTCGCCGCTCTCGCGGCGGAAGGACAGCTCAAACCCGAAGATATCTCCGAGGAGACGATGTCGTCGCACCTCGCCACCCGCGGAATTCCCGACCCCGATCTGCTCATCCGCACGGGAGGGGAACAGCGCATAAGCAATTTCCTGCTGTGGCAGATAGCCTACAGCGAACTATATTTCACACCTGTGCTCTGGCCCGATTTCGACCATGAAGAATTTGTCAAGGCCCTTGAGGACTATCAGCACCGCGAACGCCGTTTCGGCAAAACCAGCGACCAGGTAAGGGACGATTCCCCCGAGCCGGCCGACAACTGACCCACACCCCTCAGAACTATGAAACCCTTCAGAAGATTGCTGACATCCATAGTGGCCATCGCATCGGCCGCCACCGCCACCGCCCTCGACATCCCGACGGAACCGGCGGCAGTTCCAGCCGACACACTCTACAATCCGGATGTGGTCTACTCCCCTATCCCCAAGAACTATGAGATAGCGGGAATAAGAGTGACCGGAGTGCCACACACCGACGATTACATCGTGATCGGATATTCGGGACTCTCAATCGGGGACCGCGTGGACATCCCGGGATCGGCAATAACCGACGCGGTGCGCAGATTCTGGCGACAAGGTCTCTACTCCAAAGTCCAGATCAACGTCGACAAGATCGCCGGCGACAAGGTGTGGCTTGAGATAGCGCTGCAGCAGCAGCCCCGAATGTCGGAGATGCGCTTCGAGGGAGTGAAAGGCGGCGAGAAAAAGGATCTCAACGAACGACTCGGAATGGTGTCGGGACAGCAACTCACACCCAATATCATAGCCCAGGCGAAAAAAATCATCGAACAGTATTACGCCAAGAAGGGTTTCAAGGACGCAAGCGTAAAGATCACGCAGCAGCCCGACCTTTCGAAGGAGAACTATGCCATACTCGACGTGAAGGTGGACCGCAACAACCGCGTCAAGGTCCACAGGATCCACGTGGAGGGAAATGAGGTGCTGTCGGACAAAAAAGTGAAACGCACCTTCAAGAAAACCAACGAGAACAGCGACATCCTGAAAATATTCAGCCAGAAGAAATTTGTGGAGAGTGACTTTAAGGATGACCTGAACCGTCTGATACAGAAATACAACGAACTGGGATACCGCGACGCGCGCATCACATACGATTCCGTGGCGAAATACGATGACGGCAAGGTCGACGTGTTCGTGGGTGTCGACGAAGGACGCAAGTATTACATCAGCGACATATCCTGGGTGGGCAATACGGTCTATCCGACCGACGTGCTCAACGCGTATCTCGGCATGTATCCCGGCGATGTCTACAATCAGAAGATGCTCAACAAGCGCACCACCGAGGATGACGACGCCGTGTCGAACCTCTACCTCGACAACGGCTACCTGTTCTTCCAGCTTATACCGATCGAGGAGAAAATACAGGGCGACTCGATCGCCCTGCAGATGCGTGTGATCGAGGGTCCGCAGGCCCGCGTGAATAAAGTGGTGATCAACGGCAACGACCAGCTCTACGAGAAAGTGATACGCCGCGAACTGCGCGTGCGCCCGGGCGAGCTTTTCTCCAAGAGCGACCTGATGCGCTCCGCACGTGAAATAGCCGCCTCGGGCCACTTCAACCCGGAGAACATGGACATCCGCCCCGAACCTAACGAGAATGACGGTACGGTCGACATCGTATTCAATCTCGAATCGAAGGCCAACGACAAGGTGCAGCTTTCTTTCGGCTGGGGACAGACCGGTATCACCGGCCAGCTGGCGCTGTCGTTCTCCAATTTCTCGATGAAGAATCTGTTCAAGCCGAACAGCTACAAGGGAATAATTCCCCGAGGCGACGGCCAGACGTTCTCCATATCGGCGCAGACCAACGCCCAGTACTACCAGAGTTACGGCATCTCGTTCTTCGACCCCTGGATCGGAGGCAGCCGGCCCAACTCCCTCTCCATCTCCGCCGACTTCAGCCGCTCCACCGGCATCAACTCAGCCTTCTACAACGATACCTGGAACACCGCCTACCAGAATGCCTACTGGAACCAGTATTCCTACAACACCAACTATTCCAACTACGCCATCCAGAACGCATACGACCCTAACAAGGTGTTGCAGATGGCGGGAGTGTCGGTGGGCTTCGGTACGCGCCTCAGCTGGCCCGACGACTACTTCCAGTTCCAGGCCCAGCTCGCCTACAGATGGTACTACCTCAAGAACTGGGATTACCTCTATTACATGCGCAACGGTACGTCGAACGCGCTCACATTGGGGCTCAACCTGACCAGAACGAGCATCGACAATCCTATCTATACCCGCCGCGGTTCGACCTTCTCCATCGACGTTACCATGACTCCGCCCGCGTCTCTCTTCGGCAGAAAGGACTGGCAGGGACTCTCCGAACTGGCAAGCTACAACAACAAGGACTATGCGTCGCGCGAGGCGGCGCGGTCCGAGATGTACAGATGGATCGACTACTATAAGATCCGTTTCAAGAGCAAGACTTTCACTCCTCTCACCGACCCCGACGGCAAGTGGACACTTGTGCTGATGACCCGTGCCGACTTCGGTCTGCTCGGATCCTGGACCAAGCACTACAAGACCCCCTTCGAGACATTCTACTTCGGAGGTGATGGCATGACCGGAAACTACACCTACGCTACCGAGACAATCTCGATGCGCGGATATGAGAACGGCCAGTTCACTCCCAGCGGATATGAGGGATACGCCTACGGAAAATTCACCGTGGAGCTCCACTTCCCCTTCCTGCTGCAGCCCTCCACCACAATCTATGCCATCGCTTTCGCCGAGGCCGGAAACTGCTGGACCGACATCCGCGATTTCTCTCCTTTCAACCTCAAGCGGAGCGCCGGCGTGGGTGCGCGCGTCTATCTCAGCGTGCTCGGATTCCTCGGCATCGACTGGGCGTACGGTTTCGACAAGGTATGGGGAAACCGCGGTGGAAGCCAGGTGCACTTCGTGCTCGGTCAGGAATTCTAAACCGGCATCCGTCCGGCTGCGGACCCCGGGCCGTAACATTTTTTAACTTAAACCTTTATGCATAATTGCATGTCTATCTGTTAAAAGTGACAGGATCGGCGTGAAAAACTTCTGCCGGTTCCGCCGCGTTATCAAGACAGATAATATAAAACTGAAAAAAGATGAAAAAGACATTTATCCTCATGTTGCTTCTCATCGGAGCATGGATTCCGGCGGCTGCCCAGAAATTCGCGCTTGTCGACATGGAATATATCCTCCGGAACGTGCCCTCCTACGAGATGGCCAACGAACAGCTGAACCAGGTGAGCCAGCGGTGGGAGAAAGAGGTCAACGAGCTTTCGAAAGAGGCAGAGACCATGTATAAGAACTATCAGTCGGACATGGTGTTTCTCACCGACGACCAGAAAAAGAAACGTGAGGAAGAGATAGTGGCCAAGGAGAAAGAGGCCACTGACCTCCGCTATACCTATTTCGGTCCGGAAGGGGAACTCTATAAAAAGCGGCAGTCGCTGATGAAGCCTATCCAGGAGGATGTGTACAACGCGGTGAAGGCCGTCGCCGAGGAGAAAGGTTATCAGGCGGTGTTCGACCGCGCGTCGTCGCAAAGCATCGTCTTTGCCTCCCCGAGAATAGACGTAAGCAACGAGGTCCTTGCCAAATTGGGATATTCCAAATAAATATGTTAACTTTGCAGTCTCCGTCCGGTTCGGACCGTCCTGGTGACTTTTAAAGATTTGAAATCTAATCTAATATTTGAATAATAAAATGTTGAAAAAAATCCTACTCGCAGTGGCATTGGCTCTGCCCATGTTCTGCGCAAGTGCCCAGACCGCCGCAAAAATCGGCCTTGTCGACACCCAGTCCGTGATACAGGCTATGCCGGAAACGACAGAGGCCCAGAAGAAAGTAGCGGATGCATCCAAGAAGTATGAGGATGAATACGCACGTCTTGGAGAAGAGATGAAGCGTCTCTATGATGACTATCAGAACATGAAGCCGGATGAGCTTCAGGCCATCAAGGACCGCAAGGCGCGTGAGCTGACCGACTATCAGCAGAAGATGCAGACATTCGAGCAGACCGCACAGCAGGATCTCCAGAAGATGCAGATGGAGCTGATGGGTCCGATTTTCACCAAGATCAAAAGCGCCGTGGAGTCTGTAGGCAAGGAGGGTGGATTCAGCCTCATCCAGGACTACAACCCGCAGATGACTCTCTACTTCGCCGCTCCCACAGTGGATGTCACCGGCCAGGTGAAAGCGAAGCTTGGCATAAAGTAACCATCGCCGTCAAATAATCCAGATACCGTCCGACCGCGCCGATACACATCCGGCGCGGTCGGACCGTTTTCAGGGAGTATCAAATATTAATCAAGTGCCTTTAATTTTCACCAACTGTTTACATAAAGACTTGTACACATAAAAATATTTATCCTTTTTCTTGCTTTTTAATGTATTTTAATATATATTTGTCGCATTAACCGATATAAGCAGCGTTTAACGATTTTTTAAGACATATTTTAACAACTATCAAATTTTCAGCTTATGAAGAAACATCTACTTTTATCGACAGTGGCGATTAGCCTCTCTTTCGGAATGTCTGCACAACTGCAGGTAATCGGCAACGGCAGTGTCCAGGTCGGCTCTTTTGCCGACGGAAGTCTTTACATTCCGGGGGCCAGTCCTTTCGGCATCTCCGTAGGACCGGGCACAGGCAGCATCGCCCTGTCAGACACGACAGCCACCCTCGGCATAAACGGAACCGGATACAAACTGTCCGGTGGAAAGATTTCGTTCGGTACGGGCAAAGCCAACATCGAGGAGTTCGGCATCGGCACCGGCAGCACTTTCAGCACCATGCTGAGACTCAACTCCCAGGGAGGATTCCTGTCATATTGCGGCGACAGACAGATTTTCGTCTATAACAGCAGGAGCTCGACAAATTCGTTCACCTACAAGGTAAACGTGTCGGCTCCCCAGTACCTCACCTCCTCCGATGCCCGCTACAAGGAGGGTGTCGAACAGTTAGAGAATGTCGGCGACAGATTCATGGAGCTGAATCCGGTCACCTATAAGATGAAGGACCCCGCGTCAGCGTTGTCCGGGGAAACTCCGGCTCAGGGCGCCAGACTTTCCGCCGATGAGACGTCAAATCTCAGATACGGCTTTATCGCGCAGGAAGTCAGGGAACTGTTCCCGGACCTCGTCTACGAGAACGAGGAGGGATACCTCAGCATCGACTATCAGGGCTTCATTCCGATCCTTGTGGATGCAGTAAAGGAGCTGAAAGGGGTTGTCGCAAGACAAACCGAGGAGATTGGAATGCTCAGAGGGAACGGGATGAAGAAAAGTCCGGCTTCGGCGGACGGTCTCGAATCCGGCACTGTCGCGAGTCTGTCGCAGAACAGTCCCAATCCTTTCAACGCCGAGACTGTCATCAGATGCCAGATTCCCGAGGCGACAGGAAATGCCATGCTGTGTATCTACGACCTCACCGGAGCGCAGCGCATGCACCGCGATATATCGGAGAGAGGCTACGTAGATGTCAGGATTGACGGCTGCGAGCTGCAGCCGGGAATGTACATATACGCGCTCATTCTGGACGGTGTGGAGATAGACTCGAAGCGCATGATTCTGACTGACTGACGGGAATTCCCCAGCCAGTAAGATCAAATGATGTTTCACCATTTATATCGTCCAAAATGAAAACAACAACAATATGCCTCATGCTTGCGGCTTTTTCTCTTGCGGCGAAAGGTGCCGTGACCACGGAGAACCACACCGTCAGCTTTTCGGAAAGCGACTACACGTTCTCATACGACGAAAACGGGAACATTGTCATCGGCGCGGTCGACGGAGATGTCTCCTATTCCTCACCTGACGAGCCGGGTCTGCCTCAGCGCTCCTTCTCGATAGCCATTCCCGGTACCAGAAAATACGCCTCCTCAAGTATCAGCTATTCCAAGAGACTGATCCGGAGCAATGTCAGAATCGCGCCGGGCCCCATTCCAGTGCCGACCGACGGCAGCGTCGAAAACATACCGACAAGGGTAGTGACGTATGAAAACAAGTCTTATCCGACCTCCAACTGCTTCTATTCACTGAGCACACAGTGGAGCGACCTGTCGATCGTCCATTTCATAACCACACCGTTCGTCTATGACGCGGCGGGTCAAAAGCTCTATTTCATAGATTCGATCCAGCTGTCGGTAAGAACAGCCGAAAGGGGCGCCAATGAAATCGGTGTCATGACTTTCGCCGACCGGGACGTGGTTAAGAGCATAGTCGCGAACAAGGATGCCGTATCAAGGATGCCGGCAATGCGCTCCGCGTCTTCCGGCGTATCCGACGGTCAGGAAAAAATCGATTATGTGGTTATCACCAACGAGGAACTCAAACCCTCCTTTATTCCCCTTGTCAACTGGAAACTCGCCAAGGGACTGAAGTCAAAGATAATAACTACGGAAGAGATTGATTCAAAGTATCAAGGTGCTTCGAGTCAGCTCCGGATTAAGAAATGCTTGTACGACCTATATCAAAACAACTCTCTAAAGTATGCGTTGCTCGGAGGAGATGATACTGTTGTTCCCGTACGAAAATGTTTTGCTAAAGTAAAAGTATTGGACAGACAAGCTATGATCCCAGCCGACTTATACTATGCATGCTTTGGAGGAGATTTTGAGTGGGATGCAAATGACAATGATATATATGGTGAACTTGCGGACAATATCAATCTGGCACCATCGATATATTTAACCCGAGTTCCGGTCCGAACGCAGCAACATGTAAATTTCTTTATAGATAAGCTCCTTAATTATGAACAAAATCCAAAATGGAATAATAATATGCTTCTGTGTGGTGTCAAACTCTTTAAGGAAAAAGATGGTCAAAGCGATGCAGAAATTAAAGGAAAAAATTTTTATCAAAAATACATAAAACCAAAATGGAATGGCTGGACATTTAATTTCTATGATACTTATACAGATTTCGCTGGAGGAAAGGACTATGATGTCACAGTGTCAAACCTTACGGATAAATTGTCAAATGGATTATCGTTTGTGAGTATGTTGACACACGGAAATTATAATTCATGGAGCATGGAAGATTTCCGGTACGATTATAAGAGCAAAGATGCAGATCTCCAGATAAATTCAGCATCAACTATCGTCACTACATCAGCTTGTCTCACAAATGCATTCGATCTTACGGCAGACCCTTCTCTCAGTGAGAGTTTCATTCGTAATCCCCAAAGCGGTGTTATTGCATATCTGGGATGTTCCAGAGAAGGATGGGAGTTGGTAGACCCACAAAAGATTGGCACTTCCCTTCAATACGAAGGTCATTTTTACAAAAATCTTTTTTCGGCCGAATTTTCCGAATCCAGTTATGGTTTTTTAGTCGCAGCCGCTAAATTTGCTATGGTACCATTATGTAATTCTGATCATACAGATAGATGGATCCAATTCGGATTAAATCCCATAGGTGATCCCGAAATGCCAATCTTCACTACTTATCCAAAAAAATTTGACAGTGAAATTGTAAAAGTGCGTGACAGTGAACTAAGGATTAATACCGGAGTAGATGGATGTCGCGTATGTATAATGAGCATCCACGACTTTGGACAATCATACCACAGAGTTTGGGAAAACGTCAGAAACCTGACTGTGACTGATTATCCTTCTTTTATCAGTATCTGCATCACAAAGAATAACTATGTTCCATTTTATGATGTTCAGGGATATATCCAAAACGAAACTTTGACCGGAGATACTGAAATTGTGTGGCCTGATATAAAAATAGGTTCTGATGTCACGCCTCTGATTGATAATGGTCCTGTAATTTTTTCAAACGGGTCTGTTACAAAAGTTAAGGCTCGGACCACGATAATTGAGTCCGGAACGAAAATTGAAAAGGGAGCAAAAGTCACCATCATCAATTCAAAAGAATAATATCATGAAACAAAGTTTTAAAATATTGGTAACCATAGTTGCTGTTATGGTTCTTCTCTGCAGCTCAATGGCCGAAAGCAGAGGGCGTGAGTATCTTCCGGTTCTTGAAGATGGCAAAACATGGGTATATGGCACTGTTTATCTTAAGAATGATACGGATCTCGGATGGTATTATGACACCGTATATTATAAAACGAGAGTTGTCGGCGACACTATAGTTCTCGACAAGCCATGCAAAAAATTGACTGTCTCCGGAATAAACGGAGAAAATCCTCGTACAAAAGTTCAATATGAAGAAAATGGGAAACTATATGCCGAGGGTTGGAATTGCTTTCTCCCGCTTATTGACATGAATTATGAAAAGGGAGACAATATCCCAATCTATGATGCCTACGGTAATTTTGATGAAACATATCTTGAGGTGCGTGATTCAGAAATAATAACCACGACAGATGGACTGACCCGCAAAGTCCTGACAGTCGGATGGTCGCTGGGTGTATGGGTGGAGGGGATAGGATTCAACATTGACTTTGAGACAATGACATCATTTCCAATTACTCTAAATTATCAGGGAACGTTTATGGAATCATGCATGAAAGATGACGAGGTATTGTTTACTAAATCTGATTTTGACAGAATCAGGGATAGACATACGGGGGTTGAGATGTCAGGACAGTCGGAGTCTCTGACGGTGACTTATTCTGACGGCTCGGTTTCAGCTGTCTGCGACGGGAACGAAGTGTCGATGGAACTATATTCGCTGGAGGGGAAGCTGATTGCCCGGACTCGCAACAATGACAGAGCCTCGCTGGAGACCTCGACTCTTCCGAACGGCATATACATCGCCAAAGCAGCTTGCGGAGAGACCTCTGTGGTTCGCAAGATCGCACTGTAACCAGACTGTTTACATGGGCGCACTCCCCTCGGCGCAGAGCGCCGGGGGGACCATACAGAGACCGACAACCATATCTTGCATGGAACGTGGACGGTACATAATTGACCTCCATCTTAACAAGATCGGCAATGCATATATAGAATTTTTTAATATTATAGACATGAACAAACTTGTAACCAAATTTATAGTCATCATTGCTGCTATAGCCACGCTCTTCGTGACAAAGGCAGTCGGTGCCGAACGGGAGTATCTTCCGATTCTCGAGGACGGAAAGTCGTGGGTCATGGTCGAGAAACGAATACCTATGAAACCCGGTGAGAAAGACACGGCTTATTACGATGTAATGATTGTAGGAGACATCACGATTAACGATAAGGTCTGCAAAAAGGTATCGATAGTCGAAAGAGATGGTGAAGAGTCCTGGGGAACGAATCTGTATGAAGAGAACGGGAAACTTTTTATCGCATCTAAATCCAATATGGCCCTTCTTCTTGATATGAGTTGCGAGAAAGGGGATAAACTCGACATCTTTATTGGTCCGTCTGAGGTATTTCCTGATACATATCTGGAGATTCTCGACTCACGGTTCACCACGGCTTCCGATGGACTTGAACGGAAAGTTCTTGATGTCAGATGGGGAGACTGGATGGAATCTGGTGTATGGATTGAGGGAATAGGATGCGACGGGGATTCATGGCCTCTTTTATTCCCTGAGACATCAAATGGAAGATGGGTGGAAATGTATATTGACTCCTGCATGAAAGACGGAGAGGTATTGTTTGCCAGAGCGGATTTCGAGCAGCTTCTCGGCAAATACAACGGAATGGATGAAGTCGTACATACAGATACACTTTCGGTGAATTATTCTGACGGTACGGTATCGGCTGTCTGCGACGGCAAAGAAATCTCGCTTGAACTGTATTCATTGGAGGGCAAGCTGATTGGCCGCACTCGGAGCAGTGACAAAGCGGTATTGGAGACCTCGGCTCTTCCGGGCGGAATCTACATCGCCAAAGCAATCTGCGGTGAGACTTCGGCTGTCCGCAAAATTGTACTGTAAGACCCCTTTCCACAAACGTAGTCAGGTCAGGGCATAGAAGGCTACGGCAGAGGCGGCGGCTACGTTCAGGGAGTCGACACCATGGTGCATCGGGATGCAGACGGTGTAGTCGGCACCGGCTATGGTTTCATCGGCGAGGCCGTCACCCTCGGTGCCCATGATTATGGCGAGACGCGGTTCTGCGGTCAGCGCCGGGTTGTCGAGTCTGACCGAATCCTGGCGCAATGCCATCGCCACGGTCTTGAAGCCGAGACCGCGCAGAGAGGCGATACCGCTGTCCAGCCAAGTCCAGGGTATCAGGAACACCGAGCCCATCGAGACTCTTACAGCACGGCGGTTGAGAGGGTCGCACGACCCGGGCGTGAGCAACACGCCGTCGATGCCAAGAGCTGCCGCCGAGCGGAAGATGGAGCCGATGTTGGTGGTGTCGCACACTCCGTCGATCACCACTACCCTGCCTGCTCCGGCACACACCTGACTGACCGTCGGCAATTCCGGGCGGCGCATCGCGCAGAGCACTCCCCGGGTGAGGCGATAACCGGTGATTCCCGCAAGAAGATCACGGTCACCGGTATAGACCGGCAACCCCGGCACACGCTCTATTATCGGCGCCGCGTCACCACAGATATGCCGGTCCTCGCACAGCAGTGAAAGAGGGCGGTAACCGGCTTCGAGAGCCGTGAGAATCACCTTCGGACTCTCCGCTATAAAGATTCTCTCCGATGTGTGCAGACCGTCGCACAGCTGCGCTTCGGTAAGCCGGCTGTAGACTTTTATGCGGGAATCGTCGAGCGATTCAATCCGCGTCACTTCAATGTCGCGAAGGTTCTCCATCTGATGAAAGTTCTGTACGCCGGGTACCGTCCGGTTCCGGCGTAATGTTATCCGATATGCAAAATTAAATATTTTTTTGTAATTTTGCACTACGGGGAGACAGACCGCCTCCCGCCGCAACAAGCATACCTGACAGACAATGAGCACACCAAACGAGAAGCCCGGAAAAATCGGAGTGTTCGACTCCGGGTACGGGGGACTTACCATACTGAAAGAAATAAGGAGACGCCTCCCGGAATACGAGTATCTGTACCTGGGCGACAACGCCCGGGCACCATACGGCAACCGGAGTTTCGACATCGTCTACGACTTCACCCGCGAAGCGGTGGAGAACCTGTTTGCACGGGGATGCCATCTTGTGATACTCGCATGCAACACGGCGTCGGCCAAGGCATTGCGGTCAGTACAGCAGCGCATACTGCCGGAGCGTTACTCAGGACGCCGCGTACTGGGAGTGATCCGTCCCACCGTGGAAATATTGGGTAACATCACCGAATCGCGTCACGTGGGACTATTCGCCACGCCGGGAACCGTCAACAGCCATTCATACAGGCTGGAAATGGCGAAACTGTGGCCCGGGGTACACATAACCGAGATGGCATGCCCTATGTGGGTGCCCCTTGTCGAGGCCGGGGAAGCCGACGGACCGGGAGCTGACTATTTCGTAATGAAATACGCGGACAGCCTTCTGAACAGCGACCCGAAGATAGACACTATCGTGCTGGGATGTACCCACTATCCGCTACTGCTTCCCAAGATAAGGGAGTATGTGAAGGACGACATCAGGATACTTCCGCAGGGAGAAATCGTGGCGGAAAGTCTCGCAGACTATCTGCGCCGTCATCCGGAAATGGAAGAAAAGTGTTTAAAAGGAGGGAGGGTGGAATTCCTTACCACGGAAAGCGAGGAAAGATTCGACTCACTCGCCTCGCTTTTCATGAACGAGGAAGTGCACTCCCGCCGAATAATACTTTAGAGCGGCAATACTTTAGAGTATGTTACCGCAAAATGTCAAAAAAAAGAAAGAACCATGGACACTACACTGAAAGAGAAGATAAAAGCGGCCTCCTGCGAGGAGGCGATAAGAATGCTCGACGAATATATCGCCGCCAATCCCGGGAATGACGACGCGCTGACCATACGCGGCCTCCGCTACTGGAGCGCGGGAAACCGGAGCAAAGCCATCAACGACTATCTGGAGGCCATCAGGATCAATCCGGAAAGCCGCGCCAAAGAAGCGCTGCGCGCCGCCAACGAAATTCTCGACTACTACAACAAGGACCTGCTAAATCCCTGAGGGGAAAGCGTCGCGATAGAGCATGAGCGGACGCTCCATGCTCCAGCCGCGCGACACGTTGCGCACGTAGAGCCGCGCCAGACCGCGACAACCGCGCGTCTGACGGCGAAGCTCGCCGAGCAACTCGGAGAAATCGCTCACGCGGGAAATCATAAACTCGACCACCGTGCGGCCGCCCATCACAAGGCGCGCGTAAAGCCGGTCGCCATAACAGATGGAACGACCTGTTCCTGACGGTGCCGGATAGGATTTAAATGTCGGGGAACAAGACATGCGTATGCCTGATGATGCTGTCATAATCTGCAAGTTTTTATCGTTTACCGCGCAAAGTTAGCAGCCACCCCTGCAAAATTATTGCAGACCGGATATAATAAAAGTTAAATTTGCATTTTAGGATATTTTTTCTTAATTTTGCATTGTAAACCCGTCTCCGCAAGGTGGCGGTCCACACTGACGGAAAATGCGAGAATTCTCTGTCCAAAACCGCAGAAATGGTGAAATGGTAGACACGAGGGACTTAAAATCCCTTGGCCCTTACCGGCCGTGTGGGTTCGAGTCCCACTTTCTGTACCGAGATACCCCCTGTAACCCTATCGGACGGGGTCAAAAAAAGGATTGCTGACGCAGTCCTTTTTTTGCGGGTGGCAATTTATCCGACCGTCCTTGTTTTATTGCGTGAAAAATTGTAAATTCGCATCCAAATCACTTACCGCAGGGCATGAATTCACAGAATCTCGAGCTTACCCAGAAGATAGGCATCCGCCTCTCGCAACAGCAGCTTCGTTTCGTAAGGATGCTGGAGCTCAACGCGCCCGAACTCGACGAGGCTGTGGAACGCGAACTTGAGGACAATCCCGCACTAGGAGTCAAGAGTGATGACGCCGAAGAGGAGCCGGCACGTTACCTTCCTCTGCCTGTCCGCCAGGCTCCTGCCGATGACGTGCAGTTCACCCCTCCCGACAACACCGAGACGCTCTACGACCATCTGCTCGCACAGCTGTCGGAGCGAGAGCTAAGCCCGACCGTCGACGAGGCCGCGCGCTTCATAGCGGGGAGTCTCGACTCCAACGGCTACCTGACCGTTCCGCTGGAGCAGCTGGTCGATGACATGGCTTTCGGTCCGGGTCTGGATGTCACGGCCGAAGAGGCGGACCGCGCATTTGCAGAGGTGAGGAGTCTCGACCCTCCCGGCATCGGCGCCCTCAATCTCAAGGACTGCCTCGAGCTTCAGCTTGCGGCCATGCCCAAAAGCAGGGAACGCGACGATGCCATGCGGGTAGTGGGCGAGACCTACGAGGCCTTCATCCGCAAGCACAGGCACCGCATAGTGTCGCAGCTTCACCTCGACGATGAGCGGGTGGACAAGGCCCTGGACCTCATAGTCACCCTCAATCCAAAGCCGGGAGCCTCCTACGGCCACAACCCGTCGGACCGGGCCAACGTAATAGTGCCTGACTTTACGGTGACGAACGAGGACGGGGAACTGAGGATAGCGCTCAACAACCGCATACCGGAACTGAGGATCGACGAATCGTTCGAGACAGCCATGGCCACGCTGCAACGCTCCGCCAAGGGACGAGCGCGCAAAGGGTCGGAATTTGTGGTGAGCCGCTACAACGACGCACGCGACTTCATACGAATCCTCGCCCAGCGGCAGAACACCATGATGCAGGTGATGACCGCCATAGTGAGCATCCAGAAAGAGTACTTCCTCACCGAAGATGTCTACAAGCTCAAGCCGATGATGATCAAGAATGTGAGCGACCTCACAGGGCTCGACATGTCGGTGATTTCGCGGGCCACCAACAACAAATATGTATCGACGCCCTGGGGAATATTCCCGCTGCGCTTCTTTTTCAGCGACTCCGTAGGCGAGGAGAAGGAGGGAGAGGAGGCCACCACCAACCGCAAGATCGAGGCGCAGATATCGTCGCTTATCGCGGCCGAAGACAAACATCATCCGCTCAGCGACAGAATCATAACCGAGGAAATGGGGAAACGCGGTTTCGATCTCTCGCGGCGCACCGTGGCCAAATACCGCGATCGGCTCGGCATTCCCGTGGCCCGACTGAGGAAGGAACTCTGACACCGCCGAAAAAACTGAATCGATAATGAAGAATTATATGAGATATTTTAAGACAATTCCGGCAGTCATGGCAATAGCGCTCGCGCTTCCGGCCATGGCCGTGACCGAAAAAGAGATGGAGGAGGCCCGCGCCATCACGGCAAAGGCTTATCTGCGTTACGCCAACGACGGTTCGGGATACCTTGACGACGTCCAGGCCAAGAGCATGTCGGAGCTGACCGGCAAACTCAAGGAGAAGGAGAAGGAGAACCTCAAGGCATTCAACAAAGTGAAGGTTCCATCCGACTATGCCTCGTGGGACAAGGCCAGGCTCGTGGAGTTCTGGGGAGTGACCTTCTTCACGTCGCCTGAACTCAGCGAGAAGGGCAAGGCCGCCCGCTCGCGGGTGAAGAAGCAGATCAACTCCATGAATATCTCCGCACCGGCACCCGAGACGCCGACGCCCTCTCCGGCAGCGGAGAGCGAGACTCTGCCCGCGGCTACCGCAGCGGCCGACACCGCGCCGCTTCCGACCGCCGAAACTGTCGTGGCCGAAGAGCAGGACATCCTTGCCGACCAGAAAGCCATCATGGAAGACGCCGACGAAAGCGCGGCCACACCCCGGGAGGAGAGCCACACATGGGTATATGTCCTGGTGCTCGCCATACTCATCGCGGTGGTGATATGGCTGGTGGTGTTCGCCGCAAAACTGATGAGGAAACAACCCGACGGCACCCCGGAATCGATGGCCGCCGACAACGAGGAGCTACGTGAAAAGGCACGCAAGGCAATCGCACGTAAAAATGAAGAGCTCGAGGCCATGCGTGTCCGCATGGAGGAGGCCGAGCGGAACGAGGCTGAACTTTCGCGCAAGGCGGAGGCACTCAAGGCCGAGAACCGCCAGCTCCTGGAGCAGGCCGAGGCCCTTAGGCTGGAGAACTCGCGGCTGAAGGCAGAGGCGCTGGCCGCACATACCACTCGGCCAGCCGCACAACCGCAGGCTCCGCAACCGCAACCTCAGCCGCACCGCGAGCCCGCGCCCGTCCTCAAGGTGCTCTACCTCGGCCGCGTCAACAGCCGCGGAATCTTTGTCCGCGCTGACCGCCGCGTCAGCCCGGGAAACACTGTATACCGCCTCGACACCAACGACGGACTTGTCGGAACGTTCAGAGTGGTCGATGTTCCGGAAGTGGTCGACACCGCACTGGCCAATCCGGAGCAATACCTGAGGGGAGGCTGCAACGCCGAAGACTTCACAGAGGCAGCCGGAGCCGAGAACATCATCACCGAAAACGCCGGAACCGCCATCTTCGAGAACGGCTACTGGAAAGTCCTCAGAAAATCGGATATACGCTTCGAATGACACGTACTGCCTGAAACGGCACGTACCACCCGATCAGAAACAACATTCACAATGGAATACAATCATAAAGAAATCGAAAGACGCTGGCAGGAATACTGGCGTGACAACGAAATATACAAAGTGACGGAGGACCCGTCGCGCAAGAAATTCTATGTGCTCGACATGTTCCCCTACCCTTCCGGAGCGGGACTTCACGTGGGGCATCCGCTCGGATACATCGCCAGCGACATCTACGCCCGCTACAAGCGCCAGCAGGGTTTCAACGTGCTTCATCCCATGGGCTACGACGCCTACGGACTTCCCGCCGAGCAATACGCCATCCAGACAGGCCAGCATCCGGAGAAGACCACCAACGAGAATGTGGCCCGCTACCGCAGCCAGCTCGACAAGATAGGCTTTTCGTTCGACTGGAGCCGCGAGGTGCGCACCTGTGATCCGGAATATTACAAATGGACGCAATGGACGTTCATGAAGATGTTCGGTTCCTACTACGACCGAGCCCTCGACAAGGCCATGCCGATAGCGGACCTTGAGCGGCACTTCGCCGAACGTGGTTCGGAGGGAATCAACGCCGCCTGCGGCAAAGAGCTATCCTTCACCGCCGAAGAATGGAACTCCCTCCCGGAGAAAGAGCGCGCCGAGCGGCTTATGAACTACCGCATAGCCTATCTCGGCGAGTCGATGGTGAACTGGTGTCCGGGACTCGGCACTGTGCTCGCCAACGATGAAGTGAGCGAGGGAGTGAGCGTGCGCGGAGGTTTCCCGGTGGAACAGAAAGTTATGAAACAGTGGTGTCTGAGGGTGTCGGCATACGCACAGCGTCTGCTCGACGGACTCGACAGGCTCGAGTGGAGCGACTCGCTCAAGGAGACCCAGCGCAACTGGATAGGCAGGTCGGAAGGCGCCGAGATGCGTTTCCCCGTGGCCGGGCAGGACTTCAGCCTCGAGATTTTCACCACGCGTGCCGACACCATCTTCGGAGTCACCTTCATGGTGCTCGCTCCGGAGTCGAAATATGTCCCCATGCTGACCTCTCCCGGACAGAAGGAAGCGGTCGGGGCTTACCTCGAAGAGGTGCGCCACAAGACCGAACGCGAACGTCAGATAGAGAAAAAGGTGTCGGGAGTCTGGACAGGCAGCTATGCCGTCAACCCGCTGACGGGCCAGGAAATACCGGTATGGATCAGCGATTACGTGCTTGCAGGCTACGGAACCGGAGCCATCATGGCCGTTCCGGCGCATGACTCGCGCGACTATGCATTCGCCCGCCATTTCAACCTCCCGATCATACCTCTTATCGAGGGAGCCGACGTGTCGGAAGAGAGCTTCGACGCCAAGGAGGGAAAGATGATCAACAGCCGCGGACCGGTGCTTGACCTCAACGGACTCGAAGTCAGGGAGGCCATCGCGCGCACAAAAAAATTCATAGAGGAGGAGGGCCTCGGAAAAGTGAAGGTAAACTACCGTCTCCGCGACGCCATCTTCTCGCGCCAGCGGTACTGGGGCGAGCCCTTCCCGGTCTATTACGAAGATGGCACGGCAAAACTTCTCCCGGAAACATCGCTTCCGCTGCGCCTCCCCCCGGTGGCCAGCTACAAGCCGACCCCGGACGGACAGCCCCCGCTCGGCAACGCCGAGAACTGGACCACACCCGAGGGCTTTCCTCTCGAAGTGTGCACGATGCCCGGATTCGCCGGCTCCTCGGCATATTACCTGCGTTACATGGACCCGCACAACTCCGAAGCCTTCGTCAGCAGGGAGGCCAACGAATACTGGCGCGACGTGGACCTCTACGTGGGAGGAGCGGAGCATGCCACCGGCCATCTGATCTATTCGCGCTTCTGGAACAAATTCCTCCACGATATCGGAGCCGTGGCTGAAGACGAGCCCTTCCGCAAGCTGGTGAATCAGGGAATGATCCAGGGCCGCTCCAACTTCGTGTACCGCATAATGAACTCCAACACCTTCGTGAGCCACGGTCTCCGCGGGGACTACGACACCACGCCGATCCGCGTGGATATAAGCCTTGTGAACAACGATGTGCTCGACACGGAGGCGTTCCGCGGCTGGCGTCCGGAATATGCCGATGCCGAGTTTATCCTCGAGGATGGAAGATATGTCTGCGGACATGCTGTGGAGAAGATGTCCAAATCGATGTACAACGTGGTGAATCCCGATGACATAGTGGAGCGCTACGGCGCCGACACACTGCGTCTGTACGAAATGTTCCTTGGCCCGGTGGAGCAGTCCAAACCATGGGACACCAACGGCATAGACGGCGTGAACCGTTTTCTCAAGAAACTGTGGGGGCTCTTCGAGAAGACAGACCTTGAGTCTGACGCGGAGATGAGCCGGGAGGAGAGCAAGACTGTCAACAAACTGATAAAAAAAGTGACCTCCGACATCGAACAGTTCTCTTTCAACACCTCGATATCGGCCTTCATGATAGCCGTCAACGAGCTCACATCGCAGAAATCCACCAACCGCAGGGCCATGGAGACCATAACCCGGCTGACCGCCCCATTCGCACCCCACATCGCAGAGGAATTCTGGCACCGTCTAGGCAACGATGGAAGCGTGGCAGACGCCGAATGGCCGGCTGTCGATGAATCCGCCCTGGTGGAGGACACTGTGAAATACCCCGTAAGTTTCAACGGCAAAACCAGATTCACGATAGAGGTGGCCGCCTCAGCCGACAAAGCGGAAGTGGAGAGCCTCGCCCTGTCGAATCCGGCGGCCGCCAAATGGCTTGACGGAAAAGCCCCCCGCAAGGTGATTGTGGTTCCGGGCAGAATAGTGAACGTGGTAATCTGAATGCCCGCCATTTCATAAATGGCGGCTCTACAATCTCACACAGACCCCTGCTCCCTACAGGAGGGGTCTTGACTTACGCATTGACATTGACTATGGGAAAAGGTCTTGAAGAACTCGGAACCGCACCGGTGGGAAGGCTGTTGCTGAAATACAGTCTTCCGGCCGTGGTGGGTACCGTTGTGAGCGCCGTCTACAATATCGTCGACTCGATTGTGATCGGCCATGCCATCGACGACCCCAATGTCGTGGCCGGCATAGCGGTGACATTCCCCGTGATGAACATCACCACGGCTCTGGGAATGCTCATCGGAGCCGGCGCCGCCACAAGGGTATCCATCGTGCTGGGACAGAACGACCGGAGGGTGGCGGAGATCATCCTCGGCAACTGTATCCAGCTCACCGTGATAATCGGTCTTCTCTATGCCGGTGTCTTCGCGGTGTTCATGGACCCTATTCTGAGGATGTTCGGAGCTTCGGAGAATTCCCTGCCATACGCCCGCGAATTCATGCTCTGGGTACTTCCGGGCTCGGTGATGATGAACATGACGTTTTCATACAACAATGTGATGCGCGCATCCGGCTATCCCGGCAAAGCGATGCTTACCAACATGATAGGGGCGATCCTGAACTGTATCCTCGCGCCGCTGTTCCTATTTGTGTTCGAGTGGGGGATACGCGGTGCGGCAATAGCCACCGACATCTCCATGTTCGTGACCGCGGTGTGGGTGATGAGCCATTTCTTCAACAGGAAGAACACGCTTCACTTCACCAGGGGCACATACCGCTTCAACTGGCCGATTATACGGAGCGTGCTTTACATCGGCATGGCTCCTTTCCTCATAAACATCTGCGGATCGGCCATCAACGCCATCGTCAACAATTCACTGCTCGATTACGGAGGGGATGACGCGATCGCCTCGGTAGTGGTTTTCAACCGCTATGTCACCGTCTTCATCTTCGTGGTGATAGGTATCTGCCAGGGCATGCAGCCGATTGTGGGTTACAACTATGGTTCGGGGCGCTACCAGCGGCTGTTCAAAACGTTCTGGCTGGCAGCCGCGTCCGGCGTGGTGATAACTTCGCTCGGAAGCATCATCGGCGCGCTCAACCCGAGGGCCATCGCCGCCATGTTCATGCAGGACGAGTCACAGATCGAATGTGCCGTGAACTGCATCCGCATAACCACAATATCCTTCTGGATAGTAGGATTCCAGGTGGTGTCGACCAACTTCTTCCAGGCGCTCGGCATGGCCGGCAAGGCGATGTTTCTCTCTCTTTCCCGCCAGATCATCTTCATGATACCGCTGCTATATATCCTGCCACATTTCTTCGGTCTCGACGGCGTGTGGAGCTCCTACCCCATCAGCGACGTGCTGGCCACGATAGTGACCGGGACAATGCTCGCCGTACAGATTCGGAAGATAAAGCGGGAATCCCTTCATAAGTCAGAAGAGACTCCCGCTGAAATAGCCAACGATATATAATCCCCCGGATCAACTTTCCGGGAAAAGGGTCTGGTCAGGAATTTGTCTCCACCTTCCGCGAAGGCGGAAGAGTGGCGTTGCGGTCGGCCACGGCCTGCACAACATTGTCGGCAAGTCTGCCGAAGGCAAGAGCCTCGGGACCGGCAGCCGATGCATCGCCGCTCAGCTCGCAGGCAACGGGATTGCCGTCATCGGAACGTTCGCGTATGCCCATCACGAGCGGAATCTGTGCCAAAAGTCTCACACCCTCCTTTTCGGCGAGGCGCACACCTCCGTCACGACCGAATATATAGTACCTCTCATCGGGATGGTCCTCCGGAGTGAACCAGGCCATATTCTCGACAATACCCAACACCGGAACATTGACTTTGGAATCGGTGAACATAGCCACACCCTTGCGGGCATCAGCGAGAGCCACCTCCTGCGGAGTGGTCACTACTACGATTCCGGTCATGGCAAGAGTCTGGACCAATGTCAGATGAATATCGCTTGTGCCCGGCGGCATATCGATGAGGAAATAGTCCAGATCGCCCCACCATGCATCGGATATGAGTTGTTTCAGAGCGTTGCTCGCCATACCTCCGCGCCACAGCACCGGCTTCCCCTTGTCGACAAGAAAACCTATGGAGAGCATCCTGACTCCATATTTCTCGACGGGATCAATCCAGTCGCGCCCGTCATGGCTCTCCATGTAGAGGGGCTCATCCTCCACACCGAACATCTTCGGCATCGAAGGACCGAAAATATCGGCATCAAGAAGTCCGACGCGATATCCCCTGGCAGCAAGCGCCACGGCAAGATTTATCGATACCGTAGACTTGCCCACGCCTCCCTTTCCGGAACTGATCCCGACTATGTTTTTCACGCCCGGCAGGAGTTCAGGTTTCTTCTCGGGAACCGTCTGCCTGAATTTGACAGCGATACGGTCCTTCACGTCGACATCCTTCGAGATAAACGTGATCAGCGCGGTCTCGGCCGCACGCACAACCGAGCGGATGAAAGGGTCTGTCGGCCGGTCAAATATCAGCGAGAAAGAAACTTTGTCGCCGTCGATGCGGATATCGTCCTCCACCATACCGAGGGATACGATGTCCTTCCCGTTTCCGGGATAGCGCACATTCTTCAGTGCGTCAAGTATTAGATTCGGATATAATGTCATCTTTTCAGATTTTATATTGAGAGAGTGTTCTTTTACCAAAAGGACCGCAACCTTGCAACTTTCCGCAGAGCGTCAGGAGAGAAGCGACGGATCGGCCATGTTTGCGCGCCGGGCCTGCGAACGGTAATCGTCCTTCTTAATGTCATCGGCTTCCGGCTCGAGGAGTTCTCCCCCGGCGGGAAGGCGGAAACTCAGGAGCTTGATTTTCTTTCCCCTCGAGAGCCATTGCTGCTCGTAATAGGTCTTGATGGCGGTCGATGCATCTGCGCGTCCACTGCCGTAGAGGTCATCGGTCATGGCTATGACCTCGAATCCGTTGAGTTCCACAAGGCGCCTCGTGTACTCATATAAGAACGGTGAATCCGTCTTGAGGTTCACGATCCCGTCCGCAGTCAGTATCCGGCGGTAAAGATTGAGGAAGCGTGTGGAAGTGAGACGTTTTCGGCATTTCTGCATCTGCGGGTCGGGGAAGGTGATCCATATCTCCTCAACCTCGCCCGGATCGAAAAAGAGGTCGATGTTCTCTATCTCGCACCTCAGGAACGCCGCGTTTGTCATCTCCCGGCGCTCCACTTCCGAAGCGCCGCTCCACATCCTCGCCCCCTTTATGTCGACCCCTATATGGTTTCGCGAGGAATCGGCAAGAGCCAGTCCCACCGTGTATTCTCCTCGTCCGCACCCGAGTTCGAGCACCAGGGGCGCCGGAGCACGGAAGAATCCGCCATTCCATTTTCCTTTGTACGGAAACCCTCCGGCAAGTACTTTCTCACGGGGATATTGCAGCACGCAGGAGAACGTGGCCATATCGGCGAATTTCTTTAGCTTGTTCTTTCCCATTTATTTATGTCTTTGCCATGTATAGTTCTTTACGCTGTTGCGGCGGTGCCGCATTCTGAAGAAGAAGTTCACCACCGGGCGTGCCATCATGAAAGGCCAGACAGCCCACCAGAGCCGCAATGCCCCGAATCTCGCCGCGATCCTCCGATATGTGGCTATATCCACGGCAACCAAGGCCAGCCAGGGAACCACACCGACAACAGCTGCCGCAATGTCTCCGCAAATTATGCCGGCTGCCACAGCAACCGCCGACAAAAGCGTGACAAGCCACTGCGCTGCCGAAACCATGCCGGACTTGATGAAAGGGCCTCTCGGAAGCCATCGCGAGGTGAAATCATACCGGTCCTTGTCCAGCGACCAGACTCTTGACGAGGAATCACCCCACTCGGTCCGGAGGATAGTGTCGGGGCTGAGGACCACGCGGGTGTTGCGCCCGTCGGAGATCTCGTCTACAAACAGGTCGTCATCGCCGTAATGCAGGTTGATGGTTTTGGCATAGCCTTTGTTTTTAAAGAATGTCTCGCGGCGAAAAGCGAGATTGTATCCGTCGCCGCGATAGGGATTACCACCAAGGGCCTCCCCTGCCCAACGGGCTGCGGCAAGCGTGTCGTCAAATTCGCGATACCAGCGCCACAAGCTCCTCATCTCGCTGTAATCAAGACGGGAGCAACCGAGCGAAACCTCCACTTTTCCGTCGGCGAACGGAGCGAGCATTCCGGAAAGCCACCGCTCCGACGGGATCTCTATGTTTGCCACCGTGGTGACCAACACCTCTCCGTCCGCAGCCTTCACGCCGATGGTGTTGGCAAGCTTGCGGCGGCTGAGATTATGCGATTCCGACGGAATAAATGTGACATGGATCCCTGGGAACTCGGTCCTGAACCTTTCGGCTATATCTTCCTTATGCTCGAACGTGGTGTCACACACGACAACCACCGAAAACCGGGGATAATCCTGAGCGTAAATCTGCCGCAGAGTGTCGGCAAGCCGTTCATCGTCGACTTTGGAGAAAATCACAACCGTAGCAGAGGGAAGTTCCTTACGTTCAACTTCTTCAGCCGGATACTCCACACTTTTTCCTGCCCCCGCACGCAAGAGCGCGCGATATCCGATAAAGACCGCAATCAGGAGTATCAAAGCCGCGCAACCGGCCGCAATATATGCCAATAAGGGAGACAATCCCGTCAATATCATGCTGTCCATCTGCAATGGTGTCGTTTTATGTGCAAAGTTAATGAAATTAACCGGATTTTTTAATATTTTTATCTAACTTTGCATTCCGCGGCGTTATAACTAAAATGACAATTAAACGCTCCAACTAAAAAAGGCATGGACTTCACACCTCTGGCATCTAAAATACTTAGGGGAAACTCGCTCCGGACCGACAGATGGGCCGAATGCGGGGAGGATCTCCAGACAGCGCAGTTGCGCGGGCTGTTGTCGCGGGCGGCCCGTACCGAAACCGGCCGGCGATATGGCTATGCCGAACTGGCGAAGTTAAGGGACCCGCGGAAAGAATATGCCTTGAGGGTCCCTATGGTCGGTTACGAGGATATCCGCGCCGATGTCATGCGTATGGCAGCCGGCGAACGAGACGTGCTCTGGCGCGGAGTCTGCCGGAATTTCGCCCAATCGTCGGGTACATCCGGGGGCAGGTCCAAGTATATTCCCGTCCCCGACGAAAACCTGCGTCGCTGCCACTATTACGGAGCGTCCTACAGCGTGTCACACTATCTCCGCCACAACCCTGAATCGAGGCTTTTCTCCGGAAAAGGCATGATTTTAGGAGGTTCTTTCGACAACGATGTGCACCCTTCGGACCGTAGAGTCAGAATCGGCGACCTGAGCGCCACCCTCATAGACCGTATCAACCCGGTTGTGAATCTTTTCCGGATACCCGACAAGAAGACCGCTCTCATTGCCGACTGGGAGAAAAAGCTCCCTGCCCTTGTGGAGGCCTCTGCATTTGCCGACATCACGAGCATCTCGGGAGTGCCAAGCTGGTTCCTCACGGTGATCAGGCACGTGATGGCACGGCGTGGAGCCGATAAGATTTCCGATGTGTGGCCCAATCTCGAGGTTTTCTTCCATGGCGGCATTTCCTTTGACCCGTACCACGACATATATGCCGCCATCACGGACCCGTCCAAGATGCATTTCATGGAGAGCTACAACGCCTCGGAGGGGTTCTTCGCGGCGCAGGACCGCATCGGCGTTCCGGGGATGATGCTTGTCCTCGACAATGACGTGTATTACGAATTCATCGATATGGAGAATCCTCTTCAGCATCCCGTTGACATCTCGGGACTCGAGGAGGGGCGGAATTACGAGATGATCGTCACGTCGAGCAACGGCTTGTGGCGCTACCGCATCGGAGACACGGTCCGGGTAATTACCGTCAGCCCGGTCCGCATCATGGTGTCGGGACGCACAAAAAGCTTCATCAATGCTTTCGGCGAGGAACTTATGGAGGAAAACGCCGAGCAGGCACTGGCCGAGACGTGCGCGCTCCACAATGCCGAGATAGCCAACTATACCGCGGCTCCGGTCTACGCCTCCGACAAAAAGCGTGGCCGTCACCAATGGATTGTCGAATGGAGCAAGGCTCCTTCCGATATGTCGGCCTTCGCTGCAGATCTCGACAATTCGTTGCGCCGCCTGAATTCCGACTACGATGCCAAACGCAGGAACACCATTTTTCTCGACCCCCTTGAAATAACGAATGTCCCCGCGGGGACATTCGATACATGGCTCAAGACCATGGGCAACGGCAAGCTGGGAGGCCAGCGCAAGATACAGAGACTCTGCAACGACCGTCATATTGCCGACGGGGTGCTCGCATCGGCCGGGGTTAGAGGAGCTTCACTATCTTCATGGTCTGCGCAGCCACGACTTTAACCACTATTACTTCTCCCTGCGGAACGCCGTTCAGACAGGCTCTCCCGGCATGGGGCGAGGTCTCGGCCACCAATGTTCCGGCGGCGGTATAAACCTCTATCCGGTCTATGGGGAGCGATGACAACACCTCGATACCGCCTTCCAGCCGGCGCACGGTGATTTCAGACGATGCCGCGGCAACCTTATCCACTGCCGAGGTTACATCCATGATATTGAATCTGCTCCACACAGGATGTTCCCTCCACACATCGGAATTGTCGCGGTCCACCTGAAGAATCACAGGATAACGGCCCTCCTCGTTTTCAAGTCCGGAGAACGATTCTTCGGTAACCGAAGGAACATTGCCTGCAAGCGCCGCGACGTTGATTGTGTTCAGACTCCGCGCGCCGCGGAACGCATGGCTCTCTATTTTTCTCACTTTCGGACCGAGAGTGATGGAATCGTTCACTTTGGTCCCGGCAAATGCCGCGACGCCGATCACCTCGCTGTCGATCATGCTGCCGTACCTCACCATCGGCGTGGCGGCAAGCAACAGCGCGGGGACATTACCGGACCATGACGGAGAGCCGCTGAGGCGCGGATTGTTGAAGAACGCCCCTTTCCCAATCTTCCGGATTCCGTTTCCTGCAGCGATGATCATCTCAAGGCGAGGCATCCCGGCAAAAGCAAATTCTCCGATTTCCTCAACTCCCGTCAGGTCTATGCCCTTAAGGCCGCTTCCCCGGAAGGCGCTGTTGCCTATGACCGCCACATCTTCCGGAATAGCCTCAAGCGAAGAACAACCTTCGAAAAAACCGTCGGGGACACGCTGCATCCCGCAATCGATCCTGCGCAATGAAGTACAGTTGCGGAACACTCCCGCGCCCCACTCCACATCGCCGGCCACATCCACCGACACCAGATCATGGCAGTCGGAAAAGGCATTGTCGCCTATCCTCCGGGTGGAAGCCGGTATGCCTATTGTCCGGAGGCAGGATGCCGAGAACGCATGCCGGCCGATAGCAGACAGATCGGCAGGAAGGATAACTTCCTGCACGGCAGAGTCGAACAGCATAAAAGGAGGGATTTCACCGGCGGCATACGACAGGCCGGCATTCCCGCCAACTCCGTCAGAAGCGTATGCCACGATAGAGAGGTCCGACATGTCGACGGAAATCACGGTGCGCCTCAGCCGCGCCATCGCCATGAGGTCGCGGGCATCGGCCTGCCCCGTCAGTTTCAAATCCGTGTCGGTGGATCCGTTGACTCTTATAACCTCCTCGACAAATTTGCCGGGAGTAAGATTCACTTCCATCGCGAGACAAGAGACAGGGATGGCAAAAAAAGCCGCAAAGACTATATTTTTTGTTACGACATTCATATTCCGGGATATATAGTGGGACACTGGACAGGCAAAGATATTGACCGCAATCCAGAATCAGTTCACTACCAATATTTTCGTCACTTTAGAGTATGATTCGGCATTGGGTCCGTTTGTGGCGAGGACATAATAGACACCACCCTGCACGCGCTTGTGGAACAGATTGGTGACATCCCATTTCACCTCGCCGCCTGCGGCAAGTCCGAGTTCCTTCACCAGATTTCCATGCGCGTCGATAATCTTGACGGCGGCATTGTCGGGCAGCGCGTCGATGGTGACATAACCGAGATATTCGGGGGCAACAGGATTAGGATATGCCCTCACTTCCGAATCACCGCCGTCCGGGGAGCCGGATGTGAGGAAAAGTTCCGCGAGCCCCATGCTGGTGGATATCATCATGGAATTGTTGTCGGGATTGTAACAGATGCCGTAGACATCATTGGATGGAAGCGGACTGTTGTCGGCGCTGTATGTCCTGCGTATCGTTCTTCCGTCGGAGGAGGTGCAGACGAGGCCGCCGCCTATGGTTCCGAACCATTTGTTTCCGGCACCGTCAATGGCTATGGCCGACACTGTCTGCATGTCAAGGAGGTAGTCGGCGAGATCGGTACCGTCGTTACGCGCGACCTTGATCTTGCGGACAGAACCGGGACTTACGAAATTTTCCGCAGGATCGAAGGTGAACACACCGGAATGGGTTCCTACCCAGACCGTTCCTGTCTGCGGATCCTCGAGCCAGGAATACAGAGTGGTGAAATTCACTCCGCTCCCGTCCTGGTCGACTATGCGGTCCATCACGGTGGTACGGTCATCGCCTGATCTGTCGAACGTACCCGCGTGATTGAGGATGCGGATCGTTCCGTCGTTGACTCCCGAATTGAGCAGCACCAGATTGCGCGAGGAGGAATGTTTCAGCGGAAGCACCCTTATGCCGCCGTTTGACTTCACTCCTGGATATTCGAACTTCCTGAAGGGCCGGAACGTGGCGGCATCCTTCGACTCGAAGATGTCCTCTTTGGTCCAGAGCCATGCCTGCAGCGAGCCTTTCCCCTTGACATTGTTGAGATCTCCGTCGGCGTAACCGATCCAGAGATTGCCGCCGGCATCAAACACCGGATCGCCAAACGATGTCTGGTAGCGGTTGTTGGGAGCCACCGGTTCAGGCACGATCTGTACGAAACCCGGCTTTCCAAAGCCTTCCTCGGACGGGCGTGACATGTGAAGGGAATTCTCGATATCCTTAAGGTCCAGTCGGAGAATACCGCTGATAAAGGAACCGCAGAACACCTGGTTCTGGTTATTCGGATTGATCGCTATCCCTTTGGGCATCACAGTATAGAAAGTGTTGCCATCCTCTCGATAAGTTGATGACAGCGGTGTCCATCTCATGTTCTTGTATCCGCTGAGCAGATCAGGAATCCACTGCACCGTCCAGAAATTGTCGAAGCCATGATTTCTGACGAGCATACCGTACCAGGGGTGGTATGCCATGGAGGGACACATGAACGCGGTGGAGGCATTGGGGCGGAACTCGTTGCTGAGCACGGTCCATGTGCCACGGTCTCCCGCAGGGACTTTCTTGCGCTGGAATCCGACGCGTCCGTGCGAGAACCAGAACTCGGTAAAGTCAAAAGTTCCCACCGGCGATTTAAAATCAGGCTCTTCGAGCATGATGGTGCGGTCGGTGCCGTAAGGGTCGGTGATATATATTCTGTCGGAGAAACCAGCCATTATCTTGCCATTCACCTTGCCGAAGGAATTGACAGGGAGGTCCACTACCGGCTGAGGGAAGAAGAGGTTGACATCCTGCGGCTCGTAACGGGCCACACGCAGATCGCCCTCCTGGCCGTAAGAAATGTACATCAGGTTTGTTCCTACCGTCACCATCTTGCGGGGCTCCGTGATGCCGTTCACCTTGTAGAATTTGTCAAGGCTCAGAGCCGTCTCGGGTCCCTCGAACAAGCCGTTGAGCGTGGCCACGAATAGGCGCGTCTTATGCTTTGCCACACTGAGCACCTTCTCGCTGAAATTGCGGGACGAAGATATCTCGCCTTTCTTGTCGTCGATGGTGACATAGCCGAAATCGGTGGCGAGAAACACCTTGTTCTCTTCGGGATAGAACGTTATACTGTTGATATTCTTTTTCAGGTCGGAGGAGGAGAGCATCAGTCCGGGGAGATTGACAAGACGGCCGTCCTCATAGAGCATGTCGATGTTGCCGTCGGAATACGCCACAAGAAGATAACCCTTGTCGTAGTTGTAGTCCACGGCAGAGGCTACATTGCCGGAAAGGTAGGTCTGGCTGTTGAGAGGAATAAGCTCGTCACCCTCCTTGTCGTAGCGATAGACGCTGATGTATGGAACATCGGCGCCGGGAACAAGAGGATCGTATTTCTGCATGTATCCGAGGAAATATGTGTACTTCTTCGTGTCGAAGATGCCGGCGCAGTCCCCATCGTAGCTCTGATGGATGCGCCACTGTTCGGCAGCCGAGGCTCCGGCAGGGATGAGGAAAGCTACCATGACCACCGTCAGCTTGATAAGAAAATCGCGCAGTTTCCGCATGGCGCGTCCGCGATGGGATATGGCGTTTTTCTCGTCGGCACTCATCTCGGCAAAGCGTTTGCCGGTTTCTCCGGCGATGAAGACGGGGTCGTAGCCGAATCCGCTGTCACCCCTTGGTTCGCGGGCGATGGATCCATCAACTCTCCCTTCGAATATATGCGTTCCACCCGCGGTGACAAGGGCCACGGAGGTGGAGAAATGTGCATCGCGGTGCTCCGCACCCTCCATGTCGGCGAGAAGTTTTTTCATGTTTGCCTCCGAATCATGCCCGGGGCCGGCATATCTCGCGCTGTACACGCCGGGTGCACCGCCGAGGGCGTCGACCATCAGTCCGGTGTCGTCGGCGAAGCAGTCCACACCGTAACGGTCGTGGACCCATCGGGCTTTCATAATGGCATTTCCCTCAAGAGTATCGGCGGTCTCCGGTATATCGTCGTGACAGCCTATTTCCTCAAGCGGGACAATGTCAATGCTGTCGCCCATGATGCGGCGTGCTTCCTCGAGTTTATGCTTGTTGTTGGTTGCGAATACAAGTCGTTTCATATTACTATTTAACGTAAACCATCCAGCTGTTATTTTATTCGAAAAGTCTGCGCCGGCAGAACTATTCCGCCGGCGCAGACTTTTCGAAGCCGTTATCCTCCTGACGAGAGAGTCCCGGATCTGTATTATCCTTCTATCCCTTATAAGGGAAGGATTATTCCGATTTGAAAATGATATCGTCGGGTCGAGGATGCACAAACTCAAACTCGAGTGTTCGGGCGAGACCCTCATCAAGGGTGTAGGGGGCCTTGAAACCGCAGGAGTGCGCCTTGCGGGCGTCGAATTCGGTGGTGGAACAGAATTTTTTCACACGTACTGAAGAGATCGGCAGCTTCTTGCCTGAGACTTTGGCAAGGAGGTCGAAGCAGTATCCTCCGGCCATGCCGAGCCAATACGGGAAGTGGGTTGACGGGATATGTTTTTTAAGCACCTTGCTCACATGGCCTACCAAAGCGTTCATGTCCATGTCGGGCTTGTCAATATAGTTGAACACGTTGTATCCATCCTTTACGCTGTCGATCAGATACTTGGAAAAAGACACAATATTACCGACATAGGCCATCGACTTGCGGTTCCTGCCGTTGCCTACCATCAGGAACTTGCCGCCGGAGATCTGGTTCAGCAAGTTGTAGACGTTTCCCCGGTTACGCTCGCCGAAAATCACTGTGGGACGCACAATATTGATGTTCCAGTCGGGATGGGATTCATACCATTTTCCGGCAACCTGTTCTGCCTGCCATTTCGACTTGCCATAGTGATTGAAAGGATCGGCCGGATGGGACTCGTCGGGACACTTTTTGTTGAGCCCGTAGATTGCAACTGACGAAAAAAATATGAGGCGCTTAACGCCATTTTTCTCCATCGCCTTCAGAGTGACCTCCATGCCGCCTACGTTTGTATCGTAATAGAGCGACACCGGAGAGATGTCGTCGCGATGCTGCGCGGCAAGAAGCACCACCAGATCAGCGCCGGCGAGTTCACGGTCCATCTGTTCCTGATCACGCACATCGCCGATGACCGTGATGTCGTTGAAAAAATGACTCGGCAACAAGTCCACATTCCTGCAGTCGTAACCTTCGCATTCCGACAACAGATTGATCAAGCGTGTACCCACGAAGCCACTGGCTCCTATCATCATTATTTTCATAAACGTCCTCTATTTGATGTATTTCAGAAAGCCTTTGATGGAATATGTCATCATGTAATAGCAACACTGCAACAGCCCTATTCTATGATGATTGCGGATCACATCCCAGTAGCCCTTGAACATGTAGAACTTGTTGGACGACCTCGAATCCTTCATCTCCCGGTAGAGGGCGAGCACCTCGCGGTAGTTGTGGGCCACCACTCCTTTCTTAAGCACATCAAGCCAGAAGCAATAATCTTCCTGCGGAATCTGCTTGAAGCGGGTATCGCCCAGCGCATCGCGCCTGATCACCGATGTAAGGAACGGTATTGTGTTGGATTGCAACAGGCTGCGGTAAGTGGTGACATCACTCGTGCGAATCACCCGCTCGTTCCGCTTGCCGTCCCACGACATTTTTTCATAGTACGAGTAGACAAGGTCATAATGGTTGTTTTTCAAGAATGCCACCTGCTTTTCGAGCTTGTCGGGAAGCCAAACGTCATCGGCGTCGAGAAAGGCGATCAGTTCTCCTCTGGAATGCTCTATCCCGCAGTTGCGGGGCATTGACGGGGAACCCGACGGTTGGTTCATCCGGAGATATTTTATTCTGTCGTCTTTTTGACAATACTCCTTGATAATCCGGGCCGAACCGTCATCCGACGCATCGTCCACGATGATCATCTCCCAATCGGCAAATGTCTGCCCGATGACAGACTCTATTGTCTGGCCAATAGTCAATTCTGCCCGGTAACAAGGAGTTATGATTGATACTATCATCCTAATTCTTTTACATGCGACCCTCTCTTTATCATAAAACAAAAGAGAGAACTTATCATAAAATCCATGCCTTCCAATACATAAACGCATCGGAACGCATTCAAATTATCATCAGCCGTGAAAAAATATTAAATTTGTTAAAATAAGTTACAACAACCGTGTTTTGCCAGCTTCCACATTATCGCAAAGAATCAGCGTCGGAGAAGCGCCTGTCCCAAAAGTCTTTCAGATCCTTGTAGACGGCAAGTTCCGAAAACTTCTCGAGAAACAGTCTGTAAGAAGGATTATGGACATGGCAGTCCACCGGCAGTCTGTTGATTTCATTAATGAAATCGGAAGCCGAACAGCAATATGCCCCTATCCCGGATAGCACTTCCTGCGGCAGACCCACAAAAGCCTCTTTCGTACCCAGCACCCGACGACCGAATCTCAGGGCTTCTATTGTCTTGGTTTTCATACCGGAACCGGTAAATATGGGGGACACCACGGCCATTGCGTTGGCATACCAGGGGGTAAGATGCTCCACCCTGCCCTCCAGATGGACATTCGGAGGGAGCGTGCGGTCACGGAGCGCGTCGCAGATTGTTCCCACCACCCGGAAATCAATGTCGGGGCTAACCCCGGGCATAACTCTCTCAAGGAACCAGTCGACGCCCTCCTCGTTGGCGAAAAAGCGGGATCCGACGAAAAGCAGATAGGGCTTCATTCCCGGATCGATTTTTGCCTCTATTTTTTCTTTGGGGACGGCCTTGAAGGAGATGGGCTGTATGAAATCGGCCTTCACGCCGTAAATACGCTGCAATTCGGCGTTGTCGCGCTCGTTGAGAAGCAGACGGGTGGAGGCGAAACGCGTTGACTTCCGCTCGTTGCTTTTGGCAAAATAAGCCATCAGCCTGTCCGCCGGATTACGGGCGAGATCGGCCTTCGCTCCGTAGTAATTGGCCTCGATGTTGTGATAAAAGCATACTACCCTTTTGCCGAGGCGCGCCGCCTCCCTGACTATGCCTCCGTAGAGCGATCCGTCCACCCAGATGATGTCGGCGTTTGCGGCCATCTCGCGGAACCGGTGCATCAACGCGGAAGTCTCCCCGTAACCTTTGTGGAGAATGAGGTTGCGCAACAGCGACAGATGGGAGGATTTCTGTATAAAGAGCCTTTCGGCATTACCTTCCGACAGCTGGATCACGTATTCCCAATGCTGACGCGCGACAACGGCGCCGCCATCGCAGGCCTTCTCGAAATCCCTTGATACAAACAGTATTTTTCCCATTGCTATTTTACGGTGCCGTACCGCATCATCATCAGCGTATAGAGAAGCGCGAAGAAGAAGATGCCTAAAGTACAGATTATAAGGTAGCTGTTCTTATAAAAATTCTTATTCATCACCACGGGCAGACAGCAGAGCATCGGGATACGCCAGTAGCGGATAGACCTGAGGAAGAGGGTGTTCTGCTCGATATCGAGGAAAATGAGCACAGTCGAGAGATATACGGCTCCGAAAAGCACTTTTGCCATAGCCCTGTAGAAGGGATGCACATCTTTGGCCTTCATCATCCTGACTATAATAAAGACTGCCACCATATAATAAAGTACGGTGCGCCCGTTCTGCAGGATGGACATGGCAGTGGTTCGCCCGAACGCCTCCATGGTCAGATAGGCGTCGCCGGCGAACTGCGCGTTGCTTGAGAGGATATGCTTCAGCAGGGTATTCTCAAGCAATACGGCCGCCGGGAGGAAGGCGAGGGCGATAAACACATTGCGCCGGTTGAGATTGAAAGCCAGGGCCAAGAGCATCAGAGGGAACATAATCGAACTCTTGTGGAAGAAGAACGACACGACTATCAGAGCGAGAGCAAGAATCTTTTTCTGCTTCAGCAAAAGCATTATCAGACCGAGCATGGCCAGATAGATGGCAATCTGCTGACGTCCCTCGAGCGCGTTCCAGAGGTCCCACACGCAGAAGAAGAAGATAATTCTCGGGTCGAATATCCTCGCCTTGGTGAAGATGAAGTATATCGGGATGTAGGTCAACAAGGCGATTACGAGCCGGAACATTTCGTAATCACCTGTCACGGCATGGATTATCCACACATAGACATCCTCAAAATGAGGAATGAAACGTATCTGGCTGAAGATACTGTTGACAATGTCCTTGTAGCCGACATAGTCGCCGGTAAACTGGGCATAGACGCTCAGAAGCACCATGCACAAGATGAACAGCCAACGCAGCGGGACCGACTTTTCATTATGTATCATCCCTTTTCTCGCGCACGCCGACGCAAAGGTCGACAGCGTAAGAAATATATACGCCATCCAGCTTATAAAAGCAATGGAGTTGTAATCTATTTCAGAGAATATTGATGATATTACCCTAAATAGCATGAATTTAGCAATATATTTGACTGTCCGTCCGACTTCCGGAATCCGGAATGGCCGAATGTCAATATTCGGTTAGTTTGGGTACGCTCGCCGAGCGACCTATTCTTTAACGTGTTTTCACACGCTAAAATTATCCGATTGTAGCAAAATTGGACAAATTGATTTGCCAGTCACGTTCCGGTGCCTCCGGCAGGGCACTTTTCTGCCCCGTCAGTTCCGAAAAAAACGGCGCAGGGCTCCGACCACCATGGCGGCATTATATACCACGAAGAGCGTGGCCCAGGCGTAGAGGAGCCATATCGAGAACCCGGCGTCCAGAAGCCAGTCGACTGCGACAATCCAGGTGAAGCAGACTATCAGATTGGGGAAGAGCGTACATTCATGAATGAAGTACGACACCCAACCGCGCACCGGAGGCATGGCTGCAGGCCGCGACTCGGCTTTGCTCTGGTAGTGCTCCATGGTGACCAGGCTGCGGTAGATAAGCTCCATGGAGATCACCAGGATGAATATCGCGGAAACGAGAAGCGGCGAGGCAAGGTCCATGCCGATGAATGTCCACCACAGGGCGAGATTCATCAGGGGATGGTCTATGAGGTGCGCCATATAGTCCATTTCGGTACCGTACTTCGAAAAGCGGCGCGTGTATCGCGCAACCTGACCGTCGCTCAGGTCCATGGTGTACCAGAGGAACCAGAACCCACAGCCGAGCAGCTTGAGCCATCCGCAAGGGAATGCGAAAAGGACACTGCCTATGATTCCGAACAGAATCATCAGCAACGTCACCTGGTTCGGAGTGACATTATGGCGGATAAAAAAAACGGAGCACCAGCGGGAAAGAGGCCGCGTGACGTTGCCGGCGATCATACCCTCGCGGAACTGCTGGACAGGCTGCTGGGCGCGTATCTCCCGGATCAGGTCCACAGTATCCCGACGGCCTGAGCCACACTTGTTTTTATCTTGTTCTGTCATACGTTTATTTTTTCAGTTTGAGCAGTATTTCTTTTGTCTCCCTCACTGCCCTGAGACGGAATAGAAAAGCGCCGCCGAGGTATAATGCCACATAGATGGGAATCACTGCGCCCCACGGGATTCCGAGGCACTCCTGAAGGAGGAAGGCCGCGGCGCCGGCCGCAAGGGCAAGGGCGAGAACCGGCAGGAACTGCCTTATCACGCTATGGACGGGATTGCCCACATATTTCCAGGCGAGTGCGGCATTGATGAGGAAAATGTTGATGTAGCTCACCGACAGGCTCCATACGATGCCAGTCATGCCGAAGTTCATTCCGATGAGCAAAAATAACGCGAGACATCCCCATTTGGCGATGCTCGCGAAAAAAAGCTGGCGCGACTTGCCGCAGGCCGCCACGGCATAGAACGCGATATTGTTGAGGCAGTAGAAATAGCCTCCGACGCACAGAATCCTGTAGAACGGGGCCGCGGGAAGCCATTTCGCGCCGTAAAGCAATTCTATGACGGGAGCGGCCTCGAGGATGAGGATGGTGAACACCGGGAAGAGCATGAACGCTATCACGCGCACATCCATGTTCATTATTTCCACTATACGCCTCCGGTCGTCCTGAAACCGCGAGAATACAGGATACATCACCGTGGCGATCACCTGTGGAATGGCATAACTGGTGATGTTGTCGAGTTTCTGGGCCTGACTGAAGTAACCCAGCTGTGCCGCGGAGAATTTCTTGCCTATCACGAGACCCTGGAGATTCTTGCACACGGTCTCCAGCACATTGGCAAGGAAAAGATATCCTCCGAAGGAGAAGAGTTCGCGCAAGGAGCGGAGGGAAAACACCGGCGACGGGAGCCATCGGGAGGCGAGAAAGAGAATAACCACTCGGCTTGCCGCGCTCGAGAGCCAGCTGCCGACCAGGCTCCAGACTCCGGCCCCCCCGACGGCCATCCATATCCCGACCGTGGCTCCGACAACCTGCGCGGAGATATTCCCCGCCGCTATAGCTTTGAAACCAAGCTGCTTCTGCAACCTGTTAATCTGAATAGACGACATCGCCATCAGCACGATCGACATGGCTACCACCCGGAGCACAGAAGAAAGCTCCGGCATGGAGTAGAACCTCGCGATCAGCGGGGCGCAGAGGAAGAGTATGAGATAGAGCAACGCTCCGAGACCCACACTCCAGAGAAAGATCGTGGAGTAATCGGTCTGCGTCGGCGATTTCTTCTGGATAAGGGCGGAGCCGAATCCACCGTCGATTATCACCTGCGAGACGGCAATGAAAATCATCAGCATCCCGATGGCCCCGTAGTCGGATGGCATAAGTATGCGGGCCAGGACAAGATTGCTTATGAACTGCAACGCCATCCCCCCGAACTTGTCGACGCCTGACCAGAGTGTGCCTCTGGCCACCTGTTTTCCTATTGATTCCGCCACTTGTGGAAAGGAGTCTTATTTTACCGGAGCATCACTGCGCCGGAACGGTCATTTCAAGGATTTTCTTCCCGAATACCACGTCGTGAAGCGCTATGCCTATATTGTACGCAAGGATGCGCTCGCTGTCGCTCTGTCTGCCCTTCGCAGGGTCTGCAAGCACATCGGCGAGCTCGGTGAAGTTGCGGAAGAGATCGAAATAGCGGAATCCCCTCACATGGCCGGTGTCATCGGCCACTACGCGATCGAACACGCCGTCGCAGTTCTGGAAGCCACGGGTATGGACCGGCACCACGAGCACGCCTGGCCTGAACAGGGATAGATCCTCCACAAGCAGCCCTTCGGCCGAAGTTATGCACGACACAACCACATCGGCGTCGCGCACGAGGGATTCCATGTCATCGGCAGTCTCGAATGCAAGATTGTCGTAGCCGGCGAATTCCTCCATAATACGCTCGGCATGGTCCTTGTAGCGTTTGAGCCGGATGCGGAGGGAGCGGCCGGGATTGATGGCGGCGAGACACTGCAGCACTGCGCGGCCAATCACACCGAGACCAACGAAGGCGTATGTCTCCGAGCCTTTGCGCTGAAGGGTGTCGATGGCCAGGGCGGCGACGGCACCGGTACGCATGGCCGTTATCCAGTCAGCATCAATCAGAGCGAGATCATCGCCAGTGGTGGAGTCCACCATCAGCATCTTGCTTTTGAGCGAAGGTACGGAACCGCGGATGCGTGACACGATCTTGCATCCGTACATGCCATATTCCTCAGGCAGCAGACAAGGCATCGTGTTGATGAAGTCATCCCCTCTGGGATGGAGGGAGATCTTTGGGGGCAACGTGGAACGGTCCTTCATCAGAAAAGACTCGCGCACCCAATCGACGCACCGGGCCGGACTGATGTTGAGCGCCCGGATATCTTTGTCTGTTATTATTTTCATATATTTCAGAGGCTTGAATTTTCGGCTATTTTGATGAGAGCTTCCGTGAGGCAGCGGTTGTCGGCGCGATTCCTTATGGCTATGCGCACATACTGGCGGTCGGACGGGAAGCCCTTCTTGCGGGAACAGTCCTTGATGAGGATATTATGGTCTGTAAGCAGCCTTAGGGTGAGGTCATAGGAGGTAATGCCTCCGGAAAGCTCGCACAGGAAATAATTGGCGGCGGAGGGAATCACCCTTAAGAAAGGGACATTCTCCAGTTCACGGGCGAAGAGGGCGCGCTCCTCGCGGAAAAGATCGCATGCCCGCTCGTAATCTTTCTCGTATTTGCCATAGATCTGCATGTAGAACTCGGCAAATGAGTTGATGTTCCATATCGCCACATTCTTGCGCAGGCAACCGATAAGTTCCACGTCGGCCGAGGCGAGGATGCCAAGCCGCAGGCCGGGCACGCCGTAGCTTTTGGAGATGGATTTCACCACGCACAGGTGTGGATTCTCGCGAAGGATGGAGTCATGCAGGAGAGTAGCCTGCACGCCGGCTTCGGCAAAGTCCACGAACGACTCGTCGATGACAAGCCGCGTTCCACGGTGGCGCGCCCAGGCGCAGAGCCGGAGCAGATCGGCCCGAGGTATGAAATTGCCGCTCGGGTTGTCCGGATTGACTATGAGGAGCGTCTCGACCGGATTGGCCGAGAAGAAGTCGATCAGATCCGAGGCGGTATAGCTGAAGTCGGGATTGGCGGGATGGAACTTCACCAGCGACCCGTCGTCGCGCCGGTTGGGATATTCCTCAAAGGTGGGATAACATACTCCCACCTTTCCGGGGAGGTGCTCCATGAAGCTCTTGATCAGCTCTGCGGCACCGTTGCCGACCACCACCAGTTCCTGATTCAGGCCGAAGTACTTGGCGGCAAGAAGCGAGTTAACGCCCATCCCGGATGGGTAATTGCGGAGCAACGGCTCGAAATTGGCTTTCATCTCCTCCACCATGCGGCGACGCGGGAAGTAAGGATTGACGAGGTAGCAGAAATCGAGCACTCCCGAATAGCGCCAATAACCGCCGAAACTCTTCTGCATCTTTTCGAGGCGCAGCGCAGGGGGCGCGAAGATGGTTTCCGCGATGCGCAGATCCTGAACGTCGTCTATCTCATACCAGTGCATCCCGGTGACGGGAAGCGCCTTCAGATCGCAGGAATCTATGAGGGTGATCACACGCAGCACCTGCTCGTAGTATTCGTTCTCGCCGAGCACCTTTATATAGGCCTCGAGGAAAGGGAGGTAGCGGTCGGTGATGAATTCGCGCGTGAACTTATAGATATTCACCGTCTTGTAGTAGCTGTCGGTGTCGTCGTAGTTGAACGCCTTCTTGGGAATGAAGTTTACGATATTGTTGTCATCGTCGATCTTGACCATTGTTCCGTCCATCCAGGTGTCGTACTTGGCAACGAGAGCCACATTGCGGCATTCGCTGTGAAGGGCTGCATCGAGAACGGCGTCCTCGAATATCAGGTCCGACTCAAGAAGAAGAGTATCATCCTGCGCCATCAGGTCGCGGGCGAGCCAGAGGGAGTAGATGTTGTTGGTATGGTCATAGATGGGGTTCTCGACGAAAACTATGTTCTTGTCGGGATGGTGCTTCCTGATGTGGCGGCAGAGATTCTCGCGGGCATAACCCACAACGATCACTATACGTCGGAGCGGAAGTCGCTCGAGCTGTCCGAGCATACGGTCGATGAGCCGGATGCCGTTGACAGGCAGCATACATTTGGTGTTTTCGGCGGTAAATTCGCCGAGGCGCCGGCCAAGGCCGGCAGCGAGAATCAGAGCCTGCATAAGGATGAGGATTTGTGTCGGACACGCCATCTATTCCCACAAGATTCCATATAAAGCTAAGAATCAAGCAAGTATAGAAGCGATATATAATAAAAAGACATATATCATGTCGGTAATATCCAACAAAGATAATAAATCCCCGTGTAATAACCCAATAAATATCCGGGAAACGCGCTAAGAAAACCTGCGCGCTTCACGCAGAAGCTCGCCCAAAAGTTCGCGGGCATCAAACCTCAGCCTCTAATTTCTTACTTGACAACAAACAATATATCGGACAGCGCTGTATATTCTCTTTTTTTAAACTCAAATTGAATCCTTCTAAGCGATGTATCTGAGAAATTATCAATATACTCCTTAACTTTAGGCTCGATTAGCGAAAACGCTCTCTTTAGTTTCCATGATTCGGTAAAGTCTTTTGAGTCGGCAAGAATAAGATACAGCCTGTTTTCCGCACCAAACCGCATTTCGCCCTGGTTTTCATAGAGCCATACGATCAGTTCGGTTGGATCGATTTGAGAGGTCTCAATAATTTCCCGGCGAACATTTCCTAAATGTTCAATTATATCCTCTCTTTCAAGTTCTCTTAATTTTTCAGTCAATGTGTAGAGCTGTTGGGCTCCAGTTGCAGTATTGTCACAAATTATTCCTATTTCCTTGCATTTACTCTTTAACCAGGACAATGAACTCTTGCCTAATACAGCCCTGACTTTTTCCTCCATGAATTGATTGGGAAAGAATGTGACCTTCAAGTCTATGGGATAGCCCTCGATAAAGAAATCCACACTTTTTATTTCTCCTACTGCCGAGATTACTTTCGGATTACACTTAAACAAAGATTCGATAATGAATGATGTCCAATTGTTATACCAGCTGTTTTGAACATAGTTCCATGCATTTCCTCCAATTTCCGCCTGGCGCATTCGCAATTCAGAATAGTCACTTATGACCTTGACATAATGACTGACGAGATACTTGTCAAGTGAATTGTTCTGATCGCCTCCCCATGAATAATTCTGTATTTTGTATAAATCATCTTTTAACTTATCAACATCTACCCCTAAAGCCGTATACCATTCATTATTCATACACTTCAGGAATCTGTCCAGGATGGCTATCGCATCTTCCCGATTTTCAAGGATATTATACAACTCGACATTTTGCTCTGCAACTTTTTTGCCAGCGAGCGTGATGTCGTTTTCTTTTAAAAACAATCCCAACTGTTTTCCACGGCATATAGCACGGACTTTCAACCATAACAAGCCGCTATTACTGTTATTGAATGCATTCAAATTTTGATCTCTGAATTCCTTATCCCATTTATCAAATTCACTCATGGCTCTTGACTTTTTTAAGGAGTACAGATCAATAAGATTTCACTGCTACCTGCCACACTTCCTTTTCCGCCCCTGCCTGAAAGATATACTCTTCTTTCAACGTTCACTTGTCTGTAAGGGCGAATCATCTCTATCAAAACATCAATTGATGGATAACTTCTGTCGTTATAACTTATCAACCAATACGGAATATCTTTTGAAGACTCGAACAAAGCTCCAAAGCTGTTGACAATATCTTTTTTCGTGTCAAATCCGCTGATTTTCTTGGGACTGTATCTTTTCGTCCCGTTTACAAATGCTTTGTCCTTCCAATAATTGGTAAATGTTTCCAAAAGATGATAGAATCCCTGATAATCAGCATGACTGTCGCAATAGGGAGGATCAAAATACGCTAAATCCACATTGGACAGACCAGGTATAAGTTCCAATGTATTTTCATTATATGACCGACAGTCAGTTCCATTATCGAAGACGGCATTATTATACTCTCCGAGAAGATCTCTAAAAAGGTCCTTCAATGGTCTGACAAGGCTTCTGTTGCGTTTAACTCTATCAGGATTAGCCGCATACACAAGTGCTTGCGTATGTGCAAAATGACCCATTGTGACCTTGCGGGTCATCGCCCTGTTGATTACAGAAAATGCCAGGGCTTTCTTATATTCATTTTCAAGATTGCAAATATTGCTCCTGAAAGAATCAAGAAAAGCCGTTTCTTCTCTCACAAAAAAAATATCGGTAAAAAGCTCTTCCATCAAATTGTATTCAGATGGAGCTGAATTATGAGAAAAAAGAATTTCAATATCTTCCGATGTAAGGATTTCGGTCTTGTTTTCTATCAGAGCCTTCCCAATCTGACTGTTGAAAGCAAGGAAGTCATTGGATATAACCTTCTTACCCATCTTTTTACAAATAAATCCTATCGACTGGGAACCGCTGAATGCATCCAGCACTACCTTGACATCATCAGGAATATGCCTGGCAATCCAATCCCCATGTATGTATTTGGCACCCAAATACTGTGGCTTCGGGAACTTTACATCCAAATAATCATACTCGCCAAATAGAGACGGCTGTATCGCACCATTACCATATAACATAATGCAAAGTTATTTATAATATCCGACAAAAACAAACATGGAACCCTAATCCCGGCCTCCGTCCCGAAATTACGCATCAATAGAGAGGGGAACACGTCTATAACAACCTACAAAGCAACTACATATAGCAAAAACTAAGGCCGTGAAGAAGAAGAATCTTCTCCACGGCCTCTGTACCCGGAGCCGGGGTCGAACCGGCACGGATTGCTCCACTGGTGTTTGAGACCAGCGCGTCTACCGATTCCGCCATCCGGGCTTACAACGGACAAAATTAATACCTTTTCTCCGCATTTCCAAATTTCCTCCGAATTTTCGAAAAAACCTTAGAAAAATCAGCTGATCCATATTCTTTTCGCGTTATGCAGTGTTGGACGCATTCCCGACGTAAACGGGCATTTATTTGGCCAGCAACCTGCGATATAGGTCCACGTACTGGCCGGATATGCGGCTCCATGTATAACTGGATTTTGCCAGTTCGCGCATCTCTGCGCCATCGAGGTCATCACGGTCAAGAAGAGCGCGCAATTCCTTCTCATCCTTGAAATAACAAGCACGGCCAAATGTCGTTTCCCTATTATATACACAGTCGAACGCAAGAATCGGCATGCCGAAGAACATAGCCTCCACAAGCGACGGATTTGTGCCTCCGGCACTATGCCCATGCATGTAAAGACCCGCATTGGAGCGGAGAGCGTATAATATGTCAAGGTCGTAGACTGCATCTACAAGTCTGATATTTCGAGAATCCTTATACCGCGTCTTCAGCTGTCGCGACCAGTCGCTGTGGTTCCAGTTGCCGATAAAGATCAACAGATGATCGGTATGCGAAAACGCCTCAAGAATATGATGCGAATTATTCTCCGGCTCTATGCGGCATACGGTGATGGCATATTTGCCGCCTTCAACCCCGTAACGCTGCAATGTCGAGCGGCAGAACTCGTCGGAAAGTTTCTTCCGCACATGGTCGCCGCCGTATGCTATGAGTTCCGACGGACACCCGTAAGTCGCGCTTACATAATCCTGTATACCTTTATTGTCGGCCACAACTGCATCGGCATACCGTACCGCCATCGCCTCCGAACGGCGCAGTATCCACTTGGCAAACCGGCTCCACTTGTCGCGACGATGTTCCAGCCCGTCGATGTTCACCACAATCCGGCTACGGGTGATTCTCGCGAATACCGGCAAGAACAGACATCCGGACACTCCAAGAATGAGAACTACGTCATAACCGCGGACAGCTTTGCATAAGGAGAGTACGTCGTAAGGCATCGACTGAGCTCCGTTGGCATGAAGCGGCACGTATCTGAGGCAGGCACCCTTATATTCAGACAAGGAATAATCCATGTCCTTTTTGCTACAAAAAACGGTATATTCAACATCCTCCGGGCAATAAGCTCCCAAGAGGTTTTCGACCAAAGACTCGAAACCTCCATAGCTCGCCGGGACTCCCTGAGTTCCGATGACAGCTACTTTCATTAAAAAAGGAAATAAATACGACTGCCTGGATCCGGCACACAACAAACCGGAACGACCTCTCGACCGGACTCACCGAATCCGGGGCAGTCGCCAACACAACATTTCAGTATTCACGGACGCGGCCACTCCTGTCCGCGGCCCGACTCTCTGCGGCTTCGCCTCACAAAGAGAATTTTAAAGTTTGAACAAGTCTCAGCTGAAATCAAGTCCAAGCGAGCTTGTAATCCTCTGCCTTAAAAAAGGCTCACACATATCGGCTACAAAATCACATAGACTAAATTTACGCTGGACCGAGTGTTTTTTCGAGGACACCATCCTCCTCGATATGGAACTTTGCCATAACATCCGCAACCATGCAGAGTTTATCCCGGACGCAGGATTACATACAGTTATTTAGGGAACTTCTTTGTGGGAAGGTGCGGCCCTAAGTAGACAACCGTAATCTCCTGTTTATTTTCATCAGGATATATATACATCACCTTATCCCCGACGTGCTCGTGGAAATAGCAGTATTTTTTACCCCTGCCACTGTCCACAAACATAAATCTATACTTGTTAAAGGCTGGATTATGTTTTACAGAGTCAGATTCGTCCGTGAAACCCGCTTTGGTTAAACCATAATTGAACTCCCTTACCGAAACCGAAGTGCAGCAAATTTCATCTAATTCACGGAGCACGTTCAAGATAGCGGAGGCAAGGCTTTTGTTTTCATTCAACTGACGTTCCAGATCCGGCGCAAATTTTATTTTGGAGAAGTAAACTTCTCTATTTTTCCATATATCCGTTGCCGCGCATTGTCTGCAGAAAAGCAGATGATCATCATAACAATCAAGATACCTATTATCGGGACCTAAAGGGCCATAATCAACTCCCCAAAATGCATTATATGAATATTTGAGCCTCTCATTCCTATCCATATCGTCCGGATTCATGAACGCTTGCCCACAATTCGTAATGTGCTGCGACAACAGTGATGTCAGAGCATTCAGAAACATCCGGTCATCAGATTCCCACAAACATGACAACGACAGGCCGTTCACATCGTTCATTGCCAGCCATGCGTCTTTATCGGCATGTAGATAACATAAATACTCTCCCTTATTATCCACGACTTTCATAATATCGTTGATATTGGAGCGGATTGTCTCAATACTCGCACCTGCGTAATTCGGTGCGTCTATGTAGTAGCTGTACAATGACATCGGCTATATGCACTCGGAATTTCGTTCCCCCCTTTCTATAGCAGCCAACGACTTCCGCAACAATCCATAGTTGCGAATAGTACGGTCCATGAATCCTTTCGGCATCTTGTCAAACTGCAAATCTTCCCGGAAACCAATGGGTTCCACAACAGTAGAACCGTTCTCCGAAATCCCGAAACAATTCACTATGGCATCACCCTTCAGCTCAGGATGGTTGGCGTAATAAATCTGCATTCCCTCCAGCACATGATCACTATGGGTTTCCACTATAAGGGAAAAGCCGAAGCCGCTTGCATGAGCAAGAAACTCTCCAATACGGGTTTGAGCATCCGGATGCAGATGGGCCTCAGGATTCTGAACAGCCACAATTTTTCCAGTTCGCGCTATGAGACATGAAATAACTATGGGAAGCGAATAACTGATACCAAATCCCATATTTGTGGGAAGGAACTCCTCTCCATGTCGGTCTTCGACCATAAGCGACGGAGACAGATTATTATAATTCTTCGGCTTTTTGACGACTATTCCAGGAAATATATAATTCAACCATGCGTTTACTTGTGGCAGCAGATTCAGATTCTTCTCTTTACCAAAAGCCCTGGCCGACTCGACCTTGATTCGCGAATCCGAATCACATAGAATCTGCGCGCAATTCTCTCCATGACATCCGACCGAGGGATAATCCATATTACCGAGTCCAGAACTCAACCTCGGACCGTATCTCTCGCACGATAAGAAATAGAATTCCATCCCGTTCATTTCGGAAGGGACTAGTCCATTCTCTCCTTTTGTGACGCCACAAACATTCGCGGCAGTCTCCACATCTCCATTGTGTCCGAAATCCATCAGCAGCGCTGCTCCAGTATCCTCGTCATTGAATCCGATGGAAAACTTATCCTCCGGACTCTGGATATTGATAACATCACCGAATGTCCCGAACCATGTATCGGAAGTCTCATCATTCAACCATATCGGCACTCCTTCGTCTGCTCCTGCTGCCTTGTGCAACAACTGCAACGACTGAATAACACTACTTTTTCCGGCGTTATTGCTACCGACAAGCACCGTGAGGGGTGCCACCGGGATCTGATTCAATCCCGTGAAGCACTTGAAATTCTCTATTGATATGGACTTCATACCTTATATCTTACATTCCGCGGGGAGAAACTCCCCGCAAATCACCGCCGCCTTTTCAAAAGCGACATAAATATTTTTCCATCCGTTTGTGCCGAAGGACATCAAGCCAAAAAAGTAAGTATCTTCGGAAAGCTCCTTCCCCAAAGGATTCAACAAAGCTTGCTGCCTCACATTTCGCGTCACGCACTCATAGTCATAGTATGAAAGCATCACGCTCCACGATACAAATAGAGCCTTGTTTATGATTGATTTGCGGCTGTTCGCCTCCGTATAACGGTCCACTTTCCTGAACGCATGTTTACCGAAAAGATATCGGGCGTTTTTCATCGCCCGTATAAAGGCGGCAATCTCGCCAGACAGATCCAGTTTCTTATGTCTGGATATCTTGTCTGTAAAATCATTCAGGTCATGCTCCATATCTCCAGAATAAGACCTCAAACCCTCAACAGATGCGGTCTCTCCCAAGAAGTTTCTGAACATAAGAAACCTGAGGGCAAGCTCCTGTGCATTCATCCTATTATCCGATACACTGCCTTCCGTCGAATCTATAAACTCACGCGAATGCGCCATTTCATGCAAGGCCCTCCTTAGTTCCTTAGATGCAAGACAGTTCCGCAGTTCCTGTGTATTCAATGGTTTGCCACCGGTATTGAGCCGGCGGAACACATCATACTTCACATCGGACGGAGAAGACGCGTCTATTATATTTATACCTATCTGGGTATTCTGGATTCTTCTGAGAAACTTACGGTCAAGGGCAGGCTCTTTGGAATAAAACCTGCCATTGCAACTTTCATCCAAGTATTCCAGATCAGATAACGCAAACTTGTTATCCATGAAATCCCTTATCGCAGAAAGGCGTTGCAGACCATCAACCACTGAAAGCAATCCCTCTTCATCCGATGCGAAATAAAAGACCGGAAGGGGAATCCTCAACAGAATCGACTCGATAAGACGGCACTTCTGTTTTCGGTCCCAAACAAGATTTCTCTGAAAAGATGGTGACAAATCAATGTCGCCATCCTTGATCAGGTCATACACATTCTTGATGGAATAGTTGTTGGTGTCAACCCTTATCTGTTCAGGATCATAAGGTCTTGGAGTCGCATCAAGATTGATCGCAGACAAATCCTCGCCGTTCTGGAGAGCCTCGGTTATTTTAAGGACACATTCTTTCAGTATGGCATCCAGTTCATCATGGTCGGCATCCAGATCCTCCCTTAACTTTATTATTTCGTAAGATCCGTTGCTCTCTGAAGAAATCTTGAATTCAATGAGCGGGTTATCAATACTTTTCTCATTTTCCACAAAAATAAAGGTGTCCGGAGTTTCCTGCAAAACCTCAGATTTATATACCGGCTGTAGAAAAACCGATATGGAACTGCCTTCTTTCGTATTGAAAACCTGCTTCATAAGACCCTATGATAACTTGCGAATTGCAAATTTAAGGATTTTTTTCCTTACCCCAAACTATTCTGCCGCAAAATCGCGTGGCAGACATCTTATTTTTATTTTTAATTTTTACGCATTCATCCTCCGATACAAAGCATAGTTCGATTGATCACTCTTGGGTAAGGCATGGTATTCTCTTGTCAATCCGGGGGCAGAGGGCTATCCTTGTAGAGTCTGATTATCTCCTTTGCGTGGCGGTCTATGGAATGGGGCCATGAGATGGACATCAGTTTCTTATTCCATGCGGAGAGTAAATCGGGATTCTTCAATATTTTCTCGAGTTTATCGTATAAATTTGACTCGCAATCGAATATCAGCGAAGCATCCACTTCTTTTACCACGTCTTTTGCTCCGACCGTAGAAGAAACAATAACCGGAACTCCAAACGACATGGATTCCAATACCGTCAGGCCAAATGTCTCGTTCCATCGCGAGGGAACAATCAACATGTTCATGCCCCGGAAAACCCGTTCTATTTCATTGTTACCATACTGACCTTTGTAGACTATATTCCCGCAATCTTCATCCGCTCCTGTCAACGGATCACCCCATACCTGCAATTCCCAGTTTCTTACGCCTGCCTCATATAACTTCACAAGCACTTTTTTCAGCAAAGGGAATCCTTTATACGCTTTGATTGAAGCGACATAGCCAAATATTATCCTGTTTCCGTCGATAATGTTTTCCGACCTGCGGTCATATATAGCAGATGTGGTAATATTTATGGTCTTCCCGGCAATTCCTGCTCCCAAATACTTTCTGAACAAACCTTCCGTCTGGCTGCTGTTGAAATGAAAAATGTCTACCATCCGGTACATTTTTTCATAATACGCTCTCAGCTTTTCATAGTCGGACACAGTATCCGGATTCAGAGCCATATTACCGACACTCTGTGTCTGACTGCCGCTTTTCCTCTTTCCTCTCATGCCGACTCTCGTCTTCAGAAAATGATACAGAGAGGAATTTGCAAGCCGGAGAAATTTTTCCGACGGAGCATTGACGTTGCAGATTGCGCACCCTTTCCCGCAAGGGTTCAGGCAAATCTCCCCCGAAGGCAACAACATACTGTATCCGAGACAGATTCCGTAAAAATCATGAGATGTATATACTATTCTGACTCTCCGTTCTTTGAATACATTCAACACTTCAACAGAGAGACCCATGAAAGTATGGATATGAAAGACTTCTATCCGGTTATCCTCAATGAACTTCTGAATCTGTCGTCTGTCAATTCTTTTCTCCGCATAAATCGAACGAGGTTCTTTCACACCGTAAATAAGGGTCGGAGTAGTAGGCGATTTCAACTTATACACTTTGAGGCCATCTCTAACTCCACATTTTTTCACGGACGATTTATTCGCGCGAAACAGTGTGTCGCCACAGACGAGCGCGATTACATTGTGGCCATCTTTGATTTGCTGACGCATCAAAGCATCAGCATACACCACTGAACCACCGTTTCGCTCCGGCAATAACCCTATTGTATAATGAACAATATTCATTTTAACATACAGGAGACTCTTCCAGTCACATTGCGGGAAATCTTTGACAGACTGACTTCTTACGTCTTTGAAAATATCAAGCTAATGAATCCATTAAATAATGCAGACTATTTGCCCGAGCATTATCCAGTTTAACCAAGTCAGGATATGGATATTCATCTATAGATATTTTATCTACTGAAACCGAATAATCCACATTCCGATCCTGCAAACCCACAAGTTCAAGCAATGACTTTATTCTGTAGTTTTGATTCCCTTTATTACCATCCCGGAAATTACGACTAAATGCATAAAACTTTCTATTGAATATAATAGAAAACACTGTTGCATGGAATGAATTACTGAGAACCATCTCTGCATTGCTTAACAAAGCGAGAAATTCAACAGGTGACAATGTTTCAACTTTTTTTCCGACTGTAAGGCATTCCGGCAAGTTATGCATGCGTACATTTATTACCTCACAACCCATTTTTTTTGCAATCTTCGATACTATCTCATCAGGTGAATCATCGGTGTTATCCTTTGAATGCAGAAAATAACAAAGGATATACTTTCCTTTGGGATATTTGAAATTTTCAGGAAGCATATTAATCCATTCTTCCTTGCCAATCATCAAAGTCGGATCAAGAACATTTGGAACTTGAACTCCAAGAGATTTAGACAGTATCTCCGCACCTATCTTTTCACGACAAGAAATATTGTCAAAATCTTTAATCAGCATCAATTGCTCATTTAATAACTGATCAGCTCTGTCACAAGCTATACTTGGGGCATAGCTGATCTTTTTAGGACCATCTCCTTTTGTTATAAAATCCAGATAAAATGTTCTGTCAAACAAGCCAGGACTCCATATCTGGTCGCTTCCACAAACAAAAGCGTCATAATTATCTTTAATTGATGCAATCTGTCTGCTGTTTTCATATTTCCCGGGCGTCAGATTCAGATATTGTTTTTCAAAAGAATCAAACTTCTTCCTTTGGATATGGCCATTCCGTTGACTGCTGCAAAATGATTCATTCAAGACCTTGACAACCGGATAAAATATTATACTGAGCCATCCTGAAATACGCCTAAACATCGGTTTCACACGCCACCGCCAGTCATGCGCATATTCGTCATAGTTTATGATGGTTGCCTCATTTCCGGTTTTCTCAACAAGACGCTGCATTGCATAAGCCTGCAGACTGGATCCCATATTATAGCCGGCTCTACGAGTCAGTATCGCTACCTTTTTCATCTTATCGCCTGGATTTCCCTTACGACATTAATTACAAAATCAGGTACCAATCTTCTAATAAAAGACTGCTTTTGACGCACTTTGCGGTTATCAAATCCCTGCTCTCTGTCATTTAACAATTCGAATATCTCCTCCCTCAAGTCAGGTGCCTCTTCAGGATGTCTTAAACGTACATCACCACTGACAGCAACCTTCGTATCGCACTCAATAAATTCCACCCCACTCTTTATCGCTTCATATAGATTTCTCCCCTTGTGAGTATTACACATCACCAGATTATAGCCATACTTACGCTCTTTCTTCAGCTCCCTATAATATTTTTCCGAATTCCAGAAATCCGAAAGAGTGATGTCGCCGACCCTTTCTCCTCTTGAGTACTGACAGGAATAACAACTTCTTCTGCTTATATTTCCAACATGAAAATGATGTGAATATAGATCCTCCCCAACCTTAAAGGATTTATGAAGACCGTTTTTCAATATAATCGACACATACGCGCGCCATCCGGAACGCTTCTTGTCTCTGAATAAGAATTTCTTTACCGGGCTTCCGAATTTATCTCCGCACCATTGCAGATATTCAGCAAAGAACAATGGACTTGGAACACCATGACATACCAAATCCACCGTAATCAAATTGTCATAATCTGTACCCAAAAAAGACTTAAGTCCCGCTATCTGACAAGGTGTTCCGGAGTACATCACCTTCTCACCGCGCATCAGCATTTTCTCAGCCTCGGCAAACGAGTCACGAACATCGCTCTGAACATACTTGGATCCTCGCAGATTCTTTAATTCCTCCACTCTGCCGACCCCATGATGAAACACCCTCAGCTCACTATCAAAATCCGCGCCAAAAACTATCCCTCCCTGTTTTATCCATGATTCCGCAATAAGAAAAAAGAGGCCGCCGGAAGTGGATTTCAACCTCTCTTCGAGACACCTGTTCCATGCGGCATCAACGGTAGAGGGCATCGGATGCAACCATTTCATTAGATTTTCATCCTGCGTAGGACATGATTTCTGACACAGACCGCAGTCAACACACAAATACGTGTTGATTTCCGGATACCAGAAACCCTCCCTATCCGCAGGCATAGAGATGGCTCCGCGGGGACATATCTGCTCACAAGCCTTACAGCCATAGCACAGACTTTGCGGTTTATTGTCATAGACTTTTATTCTGAACCTATGTCCCATGGTCTGCTATCTTATATTATATTCTCAATATTATTTAGTTGCTCAGGACGATAGAGAGGATTCAGACAACTTCATTATTCTCGGTCAACACATCTCTTATTGCCTCTAAATATCCTAAACCATATTTTTCATCAGGTTCGAGATATCCACCTTCCGCCCATTCATTCCAGGCAAAAATAAATATTTTGTCGGTTCTATACTCCTTCCTTGTTTTTTCAACAAGACTCCGGAAATATTTTTTAAATTTTTCCGGATCAGCTCCGGTATAACACCATCCGGAAGTCTGTTTGCGGGGAGTATTGTCCCAATCCACCATGGCCGACGGGATCATTGTCGAGTTCTCCGGCTTCAAAGACAAAATCTTTTCCCAATCGCTGTCATAGCTGACCTTTTTGACCTCTTTCTGAGTAATGACCGCCAGACCCCGTTTTATCCCTAATAATTTTTTGACTTTTCTTGAATACTTCACCACAAAGTTGAACCACCACCGGGATGAAGCCTTTCCTGTCATATACTGAACGTAGCCAGGATGGAACTGAATTCCATACGCAAAGCGGCTTCTATCCCACCCTTTGTCGATGCATGCCGTCACACTCTGATATATATACTTGATTCCCGGCAAGCCGCTTTCTTTTGCCATGGATGTCCACAAGTCCAGCATCTTGTCAAGTTTGTCTATCAGCTGGGGTACATATATGATAAGCAATGGCATACCATCTTCCTTCATATAGCGGGGATCTTTGAAAAATTTCAACATATAGTTGAAATGATTCACCCAGTCCTCCTCGTCATCAAAATCATGCGCGATCAGCGTCCGCACATTTCCGGCAGTTGCTTTCCAACTGTCATTCCAGTCATGATTAGCCCACGAAATGCAATAATTCATGTCAATCTCCGGATGATCGAGAAGCATTTCCATCGGTTTTTCCAGAAGCAGATGTCCGTTAAACCAATAGTGATACATCGCAAAACCATATATACCATATTCTTTTGCGATTTTGCACTGCCACTTCAAAGTCTCCACATCTGACAAATCATAATAATTGTCGTGCAGGGGAACTCTCGGCTGATAATGCCCTTCGAACAACGGTCTGGCGCCTTTGACATTTACCCATTCTGTAAAACCCTCGCCCCACCATTCATCGTTTTCGGGAATCCGATGAAACTGCGGAAGATATAACGGTATGACCTTAATGTCTGTCATTGCTGATATTTTTAATAACTTTCGCCGGAATACCTCCAACAACAGAGAATGCCGGCACATCTTTAGACACCACTGAATTTGCCGCAATGACAGCACCTTGTCCCACTGTCACTCCCGGAAGAATCGTCACCTTGTCCCCTATCCATACATTTTCTTCTATTATTACCGGTCCTTTGGAATACACCTCTCTCCCCAAAGGCCTTGCATCCATTTCAGAAAATAAGTTGCGTCCATGAGAATTGTCTGTAATCAAAACAAACCGTCCTGTCAGCAAACCGTTGCCGATAACAATCTTATTCGCACAAGTTATATGCGAATATTCACCTATGCTCACCTCATTCCCTATAGCCAATACAGGCTTAACGTTTTTAACCGGAATCGTTTCAATCACGCAATTCCGCATAATCGACGAATTTGATCCTATGGTAATATTTTCCGGATGTAACAATATCAATCCCGGCGCAAGCATGGAATCTTTGCCAAAGGACTTAAACCTATGCATATTTCTTCCGGTACACAAGCCTCTACGGAAGATATACATAAAATACCATATTTTCCCCACAGGCAAAAGTCCCCATAAAGAAATCGCCTTAGAAGCAATCAGAGCCGTGTGAAATACCGATTTTAATGCTTTACTCATTGACCTGCTTTTTCAGGGAATTTAAACAGTATATGACCTTTTAACCGATTGCGCGGCCTTGAAGAATCTTCTCATAAAAAGAAAGTATTGACTTGGCATTGTTATCATTGGAATATAGTTTTTTCACGCATTCCTGAGACCTGTCTATATACGGCTCAATGAATGATGCATCTTCAGTCAAGCGCATAAAGTGCGCTATCAGTTCTTCCCTGGTATTGAACCTCAGACCAATTTCATCTCCCGTAACATGTACTCCATTATCAAATTGCTCTTTAATGCCTCCAGAATCCCGACCTATAACAAGAGAGCCATTAAACATCGCTTCTGCAACGACCCGGCCAAAACCCTCGCATACGGAAGGTACAACCGTGGCCACTGAATCAAGCATGTATTCATCTACATTATCTATTACTCCCAGCCAGTCTACAGACTCTGACAAACCCTCATATTCCAATCTATCCCGGATACTATTACATAATTCATGGGACTCCATACCGGATTGGCCACCGGCAACTATCATTCTCAAGTGATTTCCGGCTGATTTTGCGTAATCGATATACGCGTCCATCATAAATCCAAATCCTTTTTTAACAGTCAATCTTCCGGCATAAAACAAATACCGTTCTTTAGGAAATTTTTTTCTTATTGAAGACAAAGGATAGATTCCGTTGTAAATTACACAATCCTTCCTTTCATCATTCAAATTCCTATATTTTGATATATCCTTTGTTATCGATATGGTATATGAATCTGCAAGCCTTTGCTTTATCTTTATGATTTTTAAATCAAAATCCTTGTCTCCATATTCGCGCACATGATAGATGTGCGGTACTCCCAATTTTTTTGAAACCAGATAACCAATTGAAATCGGGGAAACATTAGTATGAATCAAGTCAGGCTCAAATTCCTCACAAATCTTTACTATTTTTTTGACAGCGATATAATTATGACATTTATTTCTAATAAGTCTGGGAAGGAATAAAATTTTATCTCTTGTTGTTCTCAAAGAAGGAATGATATCCGATTCATACGGTGTCGCATATATTGATACACCCTTTCCTTTTAGCACTTTATAATAGCCGCCCGTATCAGGCATTACAACCAAGACTTCGTTCCCCCGTACAAGCAATTCATTTAAAAGGTTGTCAAACGAACGTGTGGCGCCACCTTCTGCATTGGTGGAATTCAACACATACAATATTTTCATAATTAATGCATTAAACTTTTTATTAAGAGAAACCGCTTCTTGGCAACATATTTTTGTGTTACTCCTATTCCCAAAATATATGGCAACAGCCATGTGTACCAGGATGGATATGCTCTTTGCAGAAATATCAAAGTCATAAGAACGAGAAATGAATATGCATATCTTTTGTCACATTTTCTTGGCATTAAAAGCCAATAAAGACAAAATACCAGCATCGTTGCAATAATTCCATTTTTCAGGAGGTAAATTTTAAAACCTGCACCTTTGATGGAACTGTTGTTGATGCCATCTTTGCCTAACCCCAGCCATAATTCTCCGTATTTAGAACTCGTACTGAACAGCTTATCTGTTGCCTGAACCGTTCTATTGTTACCCGCTATACCTTTCTTTTCGTCATACTGAAGACGTTCGAATATCAATATATTTACAGGATTGTCTCCATCGTTCCACAAATCGGTTACCACATAAACCGAAACGAAAGACACGACACTTAGAATTACAACATTTCGGATACTCTTCAATTTAATCATCAGGAATCCAATTATTGTAATCACATATCCTGCAAGCCCAAACGATAACACAATCGTCACCAACAATACCCACAGATATCTGTTATTCTTGAAATCATATTTATTTGCATATAGCAGAATGGCCACAATCATTGACAAATGACCCGGCTCCAAAAAAGGCCCGTTAAACCGATAAAATGCATAGTATCCTCTTGTTTTTATGAAAAAAATATAATTTTCATAAGGGGGATACGCAAGATCACCTGCAACAAATCGTCCTATCGGAGGTATAATACCAGTAATAGCCAACAGATAAACAAAGAGCGATATTCCCAATATTATCGAGAACCATTTCGTGATATATGATAATAAATCAGCCTTCCATTCCGGTTTAAGAGCATATAACATCAGAACCGGCAAATATACAAAAAAATTACTCAGTCCATAACTCGGCCCAATAGTGTAGGCACTAAGCGCAGACAATAGTATTATTACAGTCAGAATTACCGGGATGTTCTTGAATATTATATACTTTTTTGGATTAAAATACAGGCATACCAACATCAATACATCCAGCACAGCGACTGTTGCATTCAAAGGAAGACTAAATGACCACCAAACAAATGATGTCATAAAGTACATCACAAGATTAGATATTCTAAACAAGTTCCACATCTATATGTACGCTTGGTTTTTCTTATAGTATCCCTCGGATTTCAAGGGTGTTATTTCAAATTACTAAGAGGTGCGGCCAGACACATCTTAACTCTCGAGAAGCTCCTACTTCATCATTGCGTTACCCTGAACGCCGAAATGGCAGAGCGGATCCTTCAAAGACCGGTGTTCAGGATGACGCAACGATGAAGTAAGGACCCTCATTTATTGTTGTCTATATTTTTGCAATTTCATTTCGCTTTATTTCCACGTCTGTTTACCAAATTGACTAAATACTCTTTATCTGTCCTATTAAGCCCGCATAACCAAACGATAACAAGACCAGACAGCATCAAGGCAATAAATACACAGACTTCCCCACTCCATGTCTCAATCTCTATATATTTTACCCTGATGAAATATAATATCGATGCAATGCCGGATGAGACAAACAATGGAACCAGCACTTCGGAACAATATCTTCGCACATCCATTCCGGTTTGACGATTAGCTACATAGACTCTTAATCCTTGAGCCACTGATGTAATGACAATCAGTATAATCATGGATGCTGGTGCTGACGCTCCCAAGTAAAAGAACAAACCCGCTAATGGAATAAAACTGAGCGTGACCGATCCTACTGTCAATTGATATCGCTTGATACTTCCTGTTGCCTGAATGAGTCGCGTAATGGGCTGTTCCATCGAAACCACCATACAATATACAAGCATCAACTTCGAAAAAGCCACCATATCTGCCGAACTGGAATTATTACCAATCCATATTCCAAGAATAAAATCCATTTCACAAACCAGGGGAAATGCGATTATAAATATCAAGAAAAATGATATTCTTGAACTTCGCATTACCAGATTCATTGTTCGATCTATATTTCCCTCAGCGTATGATTTAATGATCTGAGGAGAGACAGCCATATATAGATTTGCAGAGAAACCATTTATTACATTAAATATCCTGTCGCCTATTGCCTTAGCCGCATTAATGACAGGACCGAAAAAAATATTCAGCAATATATTCTGCCCCTGCGTTGTCAACATTGCGGATACCGATCCAAATAAATTCCAACCGGTATATGCTGACAATTCTTTAAATAATGATTTATTCCATTCCCAAATGTATTTGCAATATTTGAATTTGACATGACAATAAGTCATATATGACAAAAACATCACGATTCCTTCAACAGCAGTCAATAATCCGTATAATATCAACCTGTCGCCTGCAAATCGAATTAGAACGAATACGATTGCCAGCTTTAGAAATCCATCTATAATGCTGAAAAACGCGAAACCATCCATGCGCTCATTAGCTATAATCGACGCATTATATGGAATGGCAACAAGTCCAAATCCAAACGACAGAAGAGAGAACTGATATATTATCTTGGCAGCAAACAGCCGCGCATCCGGTATATTAAGCCAGTCATTAAGAAAAAAATAACCTGATATCTCACCAATCACAATCAAAATGATGGCAAGAACAATAAAAGCGACAATTAAAAGAGAAAATGTTTTGCTGTAAGCCTCATAGTCTTTTTTTCCCAAATGGAATGATAAGAAACGCTGAGTCGCCGCTGACATGGCTACTGTCAGGATAGACAGTGATGCTACTACACTGCCAATTACATTATAAATTCCATAATCGACTACACCCAGTACTTCCAACGTAATTCTGACAGTATATAAATTAATAAGCGTCAGAAATATAAGCCGGAAATACAGCAATCCTGTATTCTTTGCAATTCTTTTATTGCTTTCTGAAACCATCAGGTTCTTATCAAAATAAAAGTATTTACTTCCAACCACCCTATTCTGATTCACGCTTGCCAGTCTTTCAGGTAGTTCCAGTAAAGATCGCGGACGAAAAGGTGACAGCGCCACACCTATATGCCGCATCGAAATTATTAGATTTAGAATCGGAAGCCCCTAAACTCTAAATCCTGCCTGACGCTGCAATACACGCAGATTCAAGCAGTTACTTAGGATATCAAATCAAAAAAGCTCTCAGTACACAACATTTCAGGCTACAAATTTAGCAATTTTTTCTCAGACAACTGCTATTTTTTCAGAAATAGTTAAAGTAAGTCCACACGAGGCGTTGAATTATGTCCTTGACTTGCTGAAAAATAAGATTCGTCTTCCGGCAAAATACCGACAGCATGAACTGCACGGTGGCTATGACGGCTGCCTTGAATGACATATTGAGGGCGATTTCCTCCTTGTATGGTACGATGAGATAAATAATGTGAATGCGCTTTTCAGGCTTGGCTCACATTCGGAACTATTCAAAAAATAATTCTTTTACATACGAAGATCTCACAAGCATTTGTCACTTTGACTTAATACCTATTTTCATCGTCTGGATCGTGGCAGGAGTGGTCAGAGCGGCGATCATCAGACCGGAGATTGTGGCGGGGATTGGGAAATCTGCGGCAGGGGCAGTCGTGGTGTATGTGGCAAGAATAAGACCGGCGGGAGTGTACAGGTCAAGACGGCATTCCTGCCGGGCCGGATTCCAGATGGTCAGGCTGCCGTCGCGATATTCGAGGCGGGGACCATTATTTGCGGAAGGCCAGAGGCCGGTGAGGCCGGCTTGCTCCACCACTGCCTGAAGACCGGCGCGAGGGTCGAACCAACCCTGGCCGTGACGCGGATTTTCGGGGTCCGGATAGTCATGACGGTTGGTGGCAAGGATAATCCGCATCACGTCGTCGTATTCAAGCATTGGATCGGCCTCAAGCCAGGTGGCTAAGAAACCGACCACGTATGGAGTCGACATCGAGGTGCCGCTGTTGCTGTCCCAATAACAGGTAGTGCCGTTTACTTCCGACCGGGCACACATAGAAGCCACCGCTTCAGGGTGCGCCTCGACAAAGGGTCCGCTCGTGGATGAGACTATCGCGCCGCCGGGGGCTACGGTGTGGGGGACAGTGCGACCGTTGACAAAAGTACCGAAGCCCGTGTATTTACTGACAGTCATCGGCGCGAAGGAGGCTTCGCGGAAGGAGCCGTCGATAACGGGAAGCAGGGCGCGGCTGTTGTACATGCCGACAGCTATCACGCGATCGGCAGCAGCCATGTCGCTGACGGAAAGCGCGGCATGCGGCCCAGGCCAACCCGGAAAGCCGACGAAGCGGGAGGACTGTCCGTCGGCAAACATCTGTACTCCGGAGCCTGCGGGACCTGTCACCTCGAGGGCTATGTTGTAGCGCGCCCATTGCTTGCCGGGAACTCTTATGCCGGTATGTGCGTCGTACTGCAACAAAAGATGGCAACGTCCGTTCTCCCGGTCGCGCTCCCAGCCCTCGAGTTCGATCCAGCCGTCATAGTAGCGGGCAAATTCCGGATCCGAGCCGGACTCGATGCGATAAAGAAAATCGACCGACGCATCCTGCTCGGAAGAGGCATACACCACTTCGCGGGTGTACTCGTCGTAGACAAGAATCCTTGCCCGTAGAGGGGTGGAGTCTACACTCCAGATGTCGGTGGCTCCGGTCATGTCGAACTGCATCCAGTCACTGCTGTGAATGCGCACGCGTGCAGTCGGATAGTGTTCGGTGAATGTCTGCGACAGAGCGTTATAGGTATCGCCGGCATTGCCGGTGGCAAGGCAGATGAAAGCCTCTTCGCCGAGCATGGCGAGATACTGGTCGCAGAGCGATGTGCCGTCGTGCGGCCCGATGTATCCGGCAAGCGAGAGGTTGACCACGCAGCGCTTCCCCTGCGACCTGGCGTATCCCACTATCTCCTCTATGCCGGCAAGGATACCGGCATCGTACAGCAACGAGGTGCATGCCACGATCTCGGCGTTCGACGCTATACCGTTGAATCCGTTGTCTTTGTAACCGCCAGCCATGATACCGGCCACGTGGGTGGCGTGCCACTCGTCGGGATCGTCGGTGCGGACAGCCTCGAATTCCTCACGGGTGGTCATCACGTTCTTCAGGGCGAGAGTGTCGTTGATGGTCACGAACCTGCGGACACGCGGCATGCCGTCGTCTGCGAGGAAATTGACATGGAGAGGGTCGAAACCGGCATCAACGAGACCCACCACCACGCCCTTGCCGGTATAGGGTTGCGGAAAACCTTTGCCAATGAGGACATCCTCGGCTCCGAAGTGCGAGCGGGCCGTGTCAAGCGACGGGCTGAGACGCCGCGAACGCTCTATGTGCTCCACGCCTGGGAGACGCCGCGAACGCCGGATGGCGGAAGGAACACTTCCGTTATGCTGACTGCCGGTCATCGCATCGGTCGCCGTCGCGGGTTCATCGGGGAGAAAGGCGATTATGATGTCGCCCCGGCGGTGCCACACCTTGGCTCCATCCTCTTCGAGCGCGGCGATAGCCGCATCGTCGGAGATACGGATAAGCGACGGTATGTAGCGCTGAGGGGCCGGCGCCGCAGAGGCGGTCAGTGTCCCGGCTACCGGAAGGATTAAGGAGAGAATGAGGAAAAAGAGGAAACGTTTCATGTCTGTATGGTTCTGGTAAATACTGCTATGACTTGTAGATTACAACCTCTCCGAGGCTGTCGCGCTTTTGTTGATCTTACCTCCACACCTCTTCTAGGTCCGACAGAGCACCGAGGTTACTTAAGAGGCGGTTTTGCAAATTTACGAATTTTAGGGAGATTATTTCTTAAAAAAAGTTTTTTTTGTGATTTTTTTGCTATTTTTGCAGGATAGACCGGAGAGAAGGGTCGTAAGTCTCTGAACCCGGGCGACTTTTCCAATCCACACTTATGAAAAGAATTCTACTTCTGTTTTTTCTGACATTCCCGTTTTTCTCATCGTGGGCGATTGCCGACTGGAAGCCGATTGCCGACGGACTTTATGCGGACCTCGCCAACCAAAAGACACCAGCCGATTCGGTACGGGTACTTTATAACATCTTCGACCTCGTTCCCCGCGCACAGCAGGGGGATGTGGCACGCCAGCTTTATGACTCGGCTCAACGGGCAGGGATGCCCGAGGTGCAGCTCGATGTGTTACGTCTGCTGACCTCCCTCTACTCGTCGGCCGACCATGTGCTTGACATCATCGAGAAAGAAGCCGGGAAGCTTCCCGACAGCCGCGAGAAAGAAGAGACCTTGGTCTTCATCCGTATGCGTCGACTCACCAAGTCGTCGAAGTACGTCTCCGAGAAGGAGCGTCAGGATGACATTTCCAGGGTACTCGCCTCTTACGAAACAGAGAAGAACAAGACACCTCAACAGGAATTCCTGCAACTATATACCTTAGTGGAGTATCTCCGCAACGATGTTGACTCCAAGAATCTCATCAAATATCTCGACAAACTGATGAAATTCCTCGGCAACAATCCTTTTAAGCTCTACGCCATCCACAATATCGTCTACACCGAGGCCGCCAATATATACAGCGACGCGGGGGAGTCGAAGCGGGCAGTGGAGGCTGACCACGAACTGCTCAAGATATGCGACAGGCTTCAGGAGTCATATAGAAAGAAAGGACGCATCTACCGCGACATGTCGACGAGCAAATATGTGGCTCTGCGACGTATGATACGTAACTACAAGGCGCTGACCCCCGAACAGATAGCCAATGCGAACGCCGAGGCAGAGAAACTCGCCTCCATCAACCCCGACATACGCGACGACATCGACCGGCTGCCACGCTACCGGGCACACTATTATATGGCCACTGGCCGCTACGCGGAAGCCATCCCTCTGATCAAGGCCCATATAGCCGATGAAAAGGCTCTCCCCAACCGACGCCAGCTCTATGACATGCTCGCCGAGGCGGCACGCAATACCGGTGACAGCGCCACGCTCGTGACAGCCCTCTCGGAGTACAACAAGATCCTCGCCGAACTCAACGCCATCTCCTCCTCGCAGAAGTACAGGGAACTGCAGATCAGATACGATGTGGACTCGCTTACCAAAGACAAGCTTGCTCTCGAGCTGAAGGCCCGCGAATCAGAAGTCCACTCCACGCGAAAGATGATGGCGGTCGTATCGTCAGGATGGGCGCTCTTCTTCATACTCCTGATCGTGTTGCTCTTCTACTGGAGCCGTTACCGCGCCAACGCCGCCCACCTGCGCATGGCCATGGAATCGTTCGCCGCCGAACGAGACCGTCTGCGCGATTTCCGTTATTACGACTATGCCAGCCCGTCGGAGAATATTGCGGCCGAGGACAAGAGGATTCCTGCGTTCCACAAGAAGAACTACCGCAGCGGAGCGTCACAGATGATGGAAAGCATCATCACCGACCTCCTGTATATCGCCTCGATCGGACGAACCGAACACGAAAAAGCCATTTCCGACTTCTCAGTCGACGAAATGATGCGCCGGGCCGTGACAAAAGCCTCACCGATGGTGGAGGATGCCGTGAAGCTAAACGTGATATATCCCGAAGAGGACTTCAAGATCCAGACCGACTTCGAATGTGCCAGCTATGTGCTCGGCCGTCTGCTCGAGAACGCCGCCCGATTCACCGCCCGCGGCGAGATCACCCTCACATGCCGTCGCGACAGCCAGTACGACTACGTGAAATTCACCATCACCGACACTGGTCTGCGCATAGCTCCTGGCGAAGAGGAGAGTGTGTTCCACGACTTCATCAACCTCACCGACCTCACCGACAACGACCATGCCGGAAGCTTCATCTGCCGCATGATCCATTTTCTGTTGAGCGGAACAATCAAGTGCGACCATAACTATAAGTATGGGTCCAAAGTGATTCTCACCATACCACTCCGCGTCTCCAAATGATGAAAACGAAGCTCAACGCCGGACAGCGCCGGGCTATGGAAGCCTCTGAAGGACGCGTCAGGGTGGTGGCCGGAGCCGGTTCAGGCAAGACCCGGGTGCTCGCATACCGATATGCGTTTCTCGTCAACGACCTCGGCATCTCGCCTGGCAATATCCTGTGCCTGACCTTCACCAACAAGGCGGCTCAGGAGATGAAATCGCGCATCTCAAAGATGGTGGACCGCGGCAGTGTAAACGACTTCATCTGCACCATCCACAGCTTCTGCGTCAAATTTCTCCGCCGCGAGATCTACCGCATCGGCTACCCCAAGAACTTCACCGTGATGGACGAGGCAGACTCCATCATTCTCGCCAAGCAGGCCATGGAGGAATTCGGAATTGATCGCAAAAAACTCACCGCCGAACGGTTTCTGACCCAAGTGGCGCAGTTGAAGGCCTACAGCATCGACGCCTACATCCAGCGACACCTACTCCCGGCAAGTTCACCCGACTGCCCCGATGCCAACATCCGTTACCTGCGCCTTCAGCTTAAGCACTACGTGCTTGACTACGACGACCTGATCTACTTCACGATATACATACTGAACCACTTCTCCGAAGCGCGGAAATACTGGACAGACAAACTCAACTATATAATGATCGACGAGGCACAGGACTGTTCCATCGACGACTGGAACCTGATCGATATCCTTGCCGAACGACACCGCAACCTCTTCGTAGTGGGAGATCCGGACCAGGCCATATACGAGTGGCGCGGCGCGAGACCGTCAAAATTTGTCAACTTCAGCTGCGATACCGATATCATACTCAACCAGAACTACCGTTCCACCCCCGACATTCTGGACGTAGCCAACAGCATCATCGCACACAACCGCAACCGCGTACCCAAGGATCTGTTCTCAATGCGGCTAAACGAACGCCGCACGGTCTACCGCCACGAGAAGAGCGAGGCCGACGAGGCACAGCACGTGGCCGACACCATCGGGAATGCCGTAGCCTCCGGGGAGAAACCCGGCGACTTCGCCGTGCTCTACCGCAGCGCCTTCCTGTCGAGGCGAGTGGAACAGGAACTTCTCAAGCGCAAGATTCCATACGCCGTGTGGGGCGGAGTGAGATTCTTCGAACGCAAGGAAATAAGAGACGTGATATGCTACCTGCGGCTGATCGCCTCCGACGATGACGACATGGCATTCTCACGAATCATCAACCTGCCGTCGCGCAAATTCGGAGCAGCCTCGATGAAAGCTCTCGCCACACTGGCACAGGAGAAAGAGGTTCCGCTTTTCGTCGCCCTGAAGATGGCCGTAGGTGACAGGCGCTTCGACCGCCCGACGCTCCACCGGTTCATAGACATGATCGAGAGCGCGCGTATGTGGAGCCGACAGATGCCGGTATCGGAACTCACCGACCGGATTTTAGTGGAAAGCAAACTCGCCGACCTCTACCGGCTCGACGAACAGGAGGAACGGCTTGAGAACCTCTCGGAACTTATAAACCAGATGAAAGAGTTCGAGCAGTCACAAATCGACGACGGTGACATGACCCTGGCAAGCTATCTTCAGGAAATAGCATTATATACTGATGCCGACACATTCTCCGACGCCTCCAGGGTCAGACTGATGACCATCCACCAGTCGAAAGGTCTCGAGTTCCCGACGGTCTTCGTGGTGGGGCTCACCGAAGGAGTATTCCCCAGCCACCGCTCCATCCGCGAGCGACGGCTGGACGGCGAGGAGGAGGAGCGGCGACTTATGTATGTGGCCGTGACCCGCGCCGCATCTATGCTTTATCTCTCGGAATCCGAAGGATACCTCAACGGCAACGGCGCCCTGAAATACCCCTCGCGCTTCATAGCGGAAATCCCCGGCGAGCTTCTGACTGTGGAAGGGAATCCCGATCCTGCTCTCTTTGAAGGCACGCGCGACATGGTGGCGCTTCTTGAGCAAGAACTCGGCGAAGGGGACCACGCACCGATGTCCGTCGGCACGGAGGTGGAACACAAGGTGTTCGGCCGCGGCGTAATCGTACGATTCGACTCCGCCTCACAAAGCTATCGTGTCCGCTTCGGCGACAATGAACGCGACCTGGTAGCCCGGGTCCTCCGCCAGCTGTGAGAAAACATCCTCGAACCCATGTGGAAAGAAAAAACTGAAACTTCCCGAATCCATTCTTTTGAACAGAGCAAAGCTTTAGCCTGCCAAACAATAACCCAAGACTCCAATAATGAAACTGACCTTAAAAACACTCGCTATGACAGCAATCCTGCTGGGTCCCGCGCCAATATCCGCGCAGACCAACAGCTCCTACGACCGACAGTTCATTTCCTGGCCCGTATACAGCGGCGACGATCTTGAACTGACCGTCAACGACCGCGGCACCTCGTTCCGACTGTGGAGTCCGAAAGCCCAGGAAGCCATAGTCAACCTATACGACAACGGCCACACCGGCAAGCCATACTCGACCCTCCCCATGAAATTCGATCCGGCCACCGGCACCTGGTCGGCATCAGTGCCGGAAAAGCTGTACGGCAAATTCTACACCTTCCGCGTAAAGAACGACGGCAATTGGCTCCCCGAAACACCGGGCGTATGGGCCAAGGCAGTGGGAGTGAACGGAAAACGCGCCGCCATCATCGATTTCGCCGGAACTGATCCGGAGGGATGGGAGAATGACCGCGGTCCCGAGATGAAAAACTTCACCGACGCAGTCATCTACGAAATGCACCACCGCGACATGTCGATGGATCCGTCATCGGGCATCGCCAACAAAGGCAAGTTTCTGGCGCTCACCGAAGAGGGAACCGTTTCACCACTCGGCGAGAAAACCGGCATCGACCACCTCAAGGAATTGGGAGTGACACACATCCATATCCTTCCGTCGTACGACTACAACTCTGTGGACGAGGCAAACCTGCATGAGAACCAATACAACTGGGGATATGACCCGCAAAACTACAATACGCCCGAAGGCAGTTACTCCACCAATCCCTCCGACCCGGCCACGCGCGTGCGTGAAATGAAAAAGATGATCAAGGCTCTCCACAACGCGGGAATCGGCGTGGTGATGGATGTGGTCTACAACCACACGGCAGAGAACGACGGCTCCAACTTCGAACTGACCGCTCCCGGCTATTACCACCGCCACTGGGATGACGGCCGATACGCCGACGCCTCCGGATGCGGCAACGAGACCGCATCCGATCTGCAGCAGATGCGCGACTTCATCATCAACTCCACCAGGTATTGGGTGCAGGAATACCATGTGGACGGCTTCCGCTTCGACCTGATGGCCATTCATGACACCGAGACCATGAACATGGTGGCTGCCGCCCTCAAGGAGGTGAACCCCTCCATCTTCATCTACGGCGAAGGATGGACCGCGGGAGACTCGCCGCTGCAGCCGGAACGCCGCGCACTTAAAGAGAACGTGAGCAAGATGGAAAACATCGCCGTATTCTCCGACGACATCCGCGACGCCATCAAAGGACATTACACCGATGCCTCCGACCGGGGATTCGCCACCGGCAAGCCGGGACTTGAAGAGACCGTGAAAATAGGCATTGTGGCCGCCACAGACCACCCGCAGGTGGATTTCAGCAAGGGTAACAATTCCAGATTCCCTTACGCCAAGTCTCCCGGGATGATCGTCAACTACGTGTCATGTCACGACGACCTGACGCTGACCGACAAGCTGCGCAAGTCGATGGCCGGGGAGCCGGAGGAGAACATGCTGGAGGCCGCCAAGCTGGCACAGACCATAATCTTCACCTCGCAGGGGACACCCTTCATGTTTGCCGGTGAGGAAATTTTCCGCGACAAGAAAGGAGAGCACAATTCCTACAGAAGCCCGGACTCCATCAACGCCATCGACTGGAACAACAAGAGCAAGTACCGCGGTCTCTTCGATTACTATCGCCAGCTGATAGCGCTCCGCAAGGCGCATCCGGCATTCCGCATGACGTCACAGGCCGACATTGCCTCGCATCTGAAATTCGACAGGACAGACTCCAGGAAGACACCGAATCTGATCTCCTACTCCCTGACGGATCACGCCAACGGCGACGCGTGGGAGGAAATCAAACTGGTATTCAACGGAGCCGACAGACCGCAGACCGTCGACATAAAGAAAGGCGGCTGGAAGATAGTGGCCAAGGATGGCCATATCTCCGCAGCCGCCGATCTTGGCGCCACAGAAGGAGGCAAAATCACAGTAGCCCCCCGGTCAGCGCTTATTCTCGCGCGGTTCTGAGCCGGAATTATTCCCGCTCAGGCTTTGACTCGCAATAGAGGCAGCGACAACCGTTGCCGTCGGCCGCAGCCCTGAAAAGCGACTCCACATTTTCCATGTTGGAAATACAACGGCGGTTGGAGCACCGATACTTTCCGCGGATTGTTCCCTCGGGGATCAGTCCGCGGTCTTTTTCCGCCATATCCGCCCATTCAAGAAGCTTTAGCATGAGAGCCATGCGTACGAACTTGCCATTTTCCACCTGACGGAAGTAAGCCGCACGCGGGTCCGCATCGACATCTGTAGCGATCTCGTTGACGCGCGGGAGCGGGTGAAGGATGCGCATGGCGGGCTTGGCGTCGCGCAGCTTGTCGGCCGTAAGCACAAAGCAGTCCTTGACGCGGTCGTACTCGTCTTCGTCGAGGAAGCGCTCCTTCTGGACCCGGGTCATGTAGAGGACATCCAGATCGGCAATGGCCTCCTCAATGGTGGATACCTCACGACAGTCCATGCCGTACCTGTCGCAGACATCCTCGCGCATGTAGCTCGGGAGACGCAGCTGTTCGGGGGCGATGAGCACAATCCTTATGCCTTTGAAACGGGCGAGCGCCTTGATCAGGGAGTGGACTGTGCGGCCGAACTTGAGGTCACCGCAGAAACCTACAGTGAGATTGTCGAGACGGCCGAGTTCGCGGCGGATGGTCAGCAGATCGGTGAGGGTCTGCGTAGGGTGGGCATGGGACCCGTCGCCTGCATTTATCACCGGAGTACGGGAATTGAGGGCGGCGACAAGCGGAGCACCTTCCAGGGAATGACGCATCGCGATTATGTCGGCGAAACAGTTGATCACTTTTGTGGTGTCGGCCACGGTCTCACCCTTGCTCACGGAGCTGTTCATGGCGTCGGAGAAACCGATGACGTTGCCGCCGAGTTCCATCATGGCCGATGTGAAGCTGAGACGGGTGCGGGTCGATGGCTCGTAGAAGAGCGTGGCGAGTTTGCGGCCGCGGCATACTTCTGAATATTTTTCACGGTTCCCGATGATGTCGAGTGCGAGAGAAATAATCTCCTGAAGCTCGGGTGCGGAAAGGTCGGTGGGATCGATAAGATGACGCATATAATCTATGAATTTTGCCAGGAAGGATCGGCGGGGTTGGCCATGAAGCGGCGGAGAGGTACGGCGGAGTCCGCGGGGATATAGCCTTCCTCTATGGCGGTGTCTACCAGGACATCGAAGTTGCAGAGGGAGTGGTTCTCGACTTCGGCGGCGGCGAGGCGCTCGAGTCCTTTTTTCATGCCGTAAGTGAAGATGCTTATTACTCCGAGAACTTCGGCTCCCGCCTCACGCAACGCTTCGACCACCTCGATGCAGCTGCCGCCGGTGGAGATCAGGTCTTCAATCACAACCACCTTGCTTCCTTTCTCAAGGCGACCTTCGATGCGGTTATTGCGGCCATGGTCCTTGGCTGATCCGCGCACATAGCCCATAGGCATGCCGAGCAGATGGCCGGCAATGGCAGCATGTGCGATGCCGGCCGTGCTGGTACCCATCAGCACTTCGGCCTCAGGATAGTACTCCTTCACGGCATCGGCTATGGAGTGCTCCACGAGGTTGCGCACCTCGGGAGACGTGAGGATGAGGCGGTTGTCGCAATATATGGGACTCTTTATACCGCTGGCCCAAGTGAAAGGCTCGTCAGGGCGCAGGAAAACGGCCTTGATGCTCAACAGGCCTTTGGCTATTTCTTTTTCTCTCATATCTTTTGTGATTTCGCAAGTTTTATTCAGAGTTTCAGCCGCAGAAGTCGGCCTTGCAGCGGCGGTAGGCGGCCACGGGATCCGGAGCGGCGGTGATGGGGCGACCCACCACTATGAAGTCGGATCCTATGCGGCGGGCATCGGCAGGGGAAGTGATGCGGCTCTGGTCATCCTTGGCAGCATCGGGGTAACGGATACCCGGGGTTACCGCCATGAATCCGGAACCGCAGGCCTCCTTGACGAGTGCGGCCTCAAGAGGGCTGCAGACCACACCGTCGAGTCCCGCCTCGCAGGCATTGCGGGCGTACTGCGCGATACAGTCGTTGATTTCGCCGGGGATCAGAAGCTCGCGGTTGAGCATCTCCCTGGAAGTGCTTGTAAGCTGTGTGACGGCGATTATGAGCGGACGCGTGCCGTCACCGCGACCCTCCCTGAGGCCTTCGACGGCGGCGCGCATCATCTCCACGCCACCGGCGGCATGGACGTTGACCATGTCGACATCAAGACTCGAAAGGACCCGCATCGCCTTGCGGACGGTGTTTGGAATGTCGTGCAGTTTGAGATCGAGGAAAATCTTATGGCCGCGCTCGCGTATGCGGCGCACTATGTCCGGGCCACCGGCATAGAAAAGCTCCATGCCTATTTTCACGAACGGCTTTTCCTCCTCGAAGCGGTCGAGGAACTCGAGAACAGCCTCAGGCGAGGCAAAGTCGCATGCTATGATTACTTCTTTATCCATTTGAATTCAGTTCTTTGTGACTTCAGTTTCCTTGTGCGGACGAAGTCAGTTCTTTGAGATTTTCTATACCGTAGCGGTCCATTGCCGCCGGGAGATTCCGGATTATGTCGCGGCAGGCCGTAGGATTGATGAGATTGGCCGTACCCACCTCCACGGCTTTCGCACCTGCCATCATCATTTCAAGCACATCCTCGGCGGAAGCCACGCCGCCACAGCCGATCACAGGAACGGAACATGCCCGGCTCACCTGCCATATCATCCTGACGGCCACGGGGAAGATGTCGCGGCCGGAAAAGCCTCCCATCCCGTTGGCCATAATCGGCCGGCGTGTCCTGAGGTCGATGCGCATACCCAGCAGGGTATTGATCAGGCAAAGTCCGTCGGCGCCGGCGTCCTCGGCGGCACGGGCGATGGAGACAATATCGGTGACATTGGGCGAAAGTTTCACGAAGATGGGAAGCGACGTCACTTCCTTGACCGCCCTGACCACCTCGGCTACCGACTCACAGCTTGTGCCGAAACTCATGCCGCCGCCATGCACATTGGGACAGCTCACGTTCAGTTCAATGATCTCCACACCAGGGGCTCCGTCGATCCTGCGGCAGCACTCGCGATACTCATCGAGCGAGAAACCACTGATATTGGCTATGATCGGACCGTGGAAAGAACTGCGCATCATCGGAAGTTCCTTCTCCAAGACAGCATCTATGCCTGGGTTCTGAAGACCTACCGAATTGAGCATTCCCGAAGCACATTCGGCCACTCTCGGGAGAGGATTGCCGAAGCGGGGATGCAAAGTGGTCCCCTTGAAAGAGATGGCTCCGAGGACATCAAGGTCATAGAATCGGCTCATCACGTAACCGTAGCCGAAACAACCGCTTGCCGGAATAACCGGATTTTTAAGACGGACTCCGCCAAAGTCTACCTCAAGACGGGGATCCGCCAGATTCATATCTTCGCCGGGGCAGCTGTTGCCGTTAGTCATTTCCATATCAGTTCCTCCTTTCTGAAGGCGGGGCCTTCCATACAGATTCTCTTGCTGCCGCCGACAGTTTCCACCGAGCAGCATACGCAGGCACCGAAGCCGCAGCCCATGCGGGCCTCGAGACTCACCTCTCCGGGAATATCGAGGCCGAGACAAACGGCGCGCAACATCGGCGTAGGCCCGCATGCGTAAAAATAGTCGGGGTCAAGGCCATTCACGCACATGGCGTCGGTAACGAACCCTTTCGTGCCGTAACTGCCGTCGAGCGTGGCCACATAGACATCGAGACCGAGTGCGCGGAACTCATCGAGAAGCATCATCTTCTCCGCGGAATTGAATCCAAGCACCACAGTCGGGCGCACACCGCGCTCAAGCAGGCGTCTGGCCAGTCCGTAGAGAGGGGGACATCCCACGCCTCCTCCGAGGAGCACAGGGCGCTCTGCGCCGGCATCCGGATCAAATCCAGTCCCAAGCGGAGCGAGTATGTCAAGGCTTTCGCCCGGGAGCATCCGGGACATGCGCTCCGTTCCGTCGCCCACAACCGCATAAACGATTGTAAACGAACGGTCATCCCAGTCACAAACCGAAATCGGACGACGGAGAGTGAAACCTGGCACCGCGATATTGACAAACTGTCCCGGACGGTAAAAATCCACCTCTCCTTCGAGGCGCATCAACATCGTTCCCGAGGCTATCTCTCGGTTTTCCAATATCTTATATATATTCTGCATCATGCGTCTTATTTATATTCAGAATCAGTTTACGCTTCCGCAGTCTCCTCATACACCACCTTACCGGCGACAATCGTGAGCAATACCTTTCCACGCAATGTGAGGCCATCGAACGGCGTAGCCTTTCCCATGGAGATGAAATCAGCGGAATCCACCTTGAATTCGCGGTCGAAGTCCACGACAGCGACATCGGCACGATCACCGGGATTCAGACCGCCTGCAAGTCCGAAAATACGCCTCGGGTTGTCAGCCATGAGCCTGACGAGCTGCGGAAGACCGATGCGCCTGGCGAGCACGGCATAGGTGTAGGCGGCGGGGAGAGAGACCTCAAGACCGGTTACGCCCATTGCACTTTTCTCAAGACCCTGCGCCTTCTCCCGGGCCGAATGCGGAGCATGATCGGATGCGATGCAGTCGACGGTGCCGTCGGCTATACCATCCAGGAGGGCCTCGCGGTCGGCTGAGGAACGGAGCGGAGGATTCATCTTGAAGCGGCCTTCCTCCTTGAGGTCAGCGTCGCAAAATGCAAGATAATGGGCTCCCGTCTCGCAGGTTACCGGGAGACCTTCGGCCTTGGCCCGGCGCACCAGCCCGACGCTCTCGCGGGTTGAGACGTGGCAGATATGAAGCCGGCAGCCGGTTTCCCGCGCAAGCCGGATGTCTCGTTCCACTTCCCGCCATTCGCTTTCGGAGCAGATGCCACGGTGACCATGCAGCCGTGCATAATCCCCTTCGTGAATATAGCCGCCGCGCAACAGAGAGTCGACCTCGCAATGTGCGGCGAGCACCTTGCCGGTGGCCGCAATTCCGCGCATGGCGCGGCGCATCACGTCCTCACTCTGTACGCCGGTACCGTCATCGGAGAATCCGGCTACATCCGGTGCCAGCGCACCATAGTCGACAAGAGTCTCTCCCATTCGTTTGCCGGTGATGGAGGCGTAAGGCAACACCTCGACACAGGCGTCGCGCCGGATTATGTCCAGCTGCATGTCGAGAGCCTCGCGGCAGTCCGGCACGGGATTGAGATTCGGCATGGCGCACACCGTGGTGAATCCGCCGCGCGCGGCGGCCCTGGTGCCTGCGGCGATGGTCTCCTTGTAGGAATAACCCGGTTCGCGGAGGTGCACATGGACATCGACCAGGCCCGGGAGCACCTCGTGACTTCCTGCATTGATGACCCTGATTCCGGCAGGAAGCCCGACGAACGCGCCGCGCTCCCTGACAATGCCATCCTCAATCAGGATGGTTCCGGCCGAAAAGCCCTCGCCGTCCCAGATTCTTTCGCCTGTAATCGCTATTGTTCCCATTTATATTCAGATTCTTTCCAGAGTGTACAAGAAATCCTGTCAGAACTCCTGCCAGCTGCGTATCTCGATGTCGGCAGGAGTCATCGCGCAGAATGCGCGTATGAACGCCGACGCGAGGCGTGCGTTGGTGATCAGAGGTATATTGAGGTCGACGGCGGCGCGGCGGATACGATATCCGTTGGTTATCTCCTTGTCGGAATTATTCCTCGGGATGTTCACCACAAGATCGATCTCGTGATTGTGCAGGAGGTCGAGCGCCTGAGGGGCGCCTTCCTGGTCGGGCCAGTATGCGCGTGTGGACTCTATGCCATTCTCCACAAGATGGCGGTAGGTACCCTCGGTGGCATAGATATTGTACCCGTTCTCGCGCAGATACTTGGCGGCGTCGAGAAGAGCCGCCTTCTGCTTGCCGTTGCCCGACGAGATAAGGATGTTCTTCTTAGGGATGGTATTGCCGGTGGAGAGCATGGCCGTGAGAAGCGCGGAGCGTGCGTCCTCGCCGAGACAGCCCACCTCGCCTGTCGACACCATGTCGACACTGAGTTTCGGATCGGCATTCTGCAGACGGTTGAACGAGAACTGGCTCGCCTTCACTCCCACGTAGTCAAGATCGAACACACTCTTGTCGGGCTTCGAGACGGGAAGTCCGAGCATGATTCTTGTGGCAAGCTCTATAAAATTGATTTTCAAAACCTTGCTAACAAACGGAAAACTTCTTGAGGCGCGCAGATTGCACTCTATCACCTTGATATCGTTGTCGCGGGCGAGGAACTGGATATTGAATGGTCCGGAAATCTGGAGTTCGCGTGCAATCTTCTTGGAAATCTTCTTGATGCGGCGGGCAGTCTCCACATACAGTTTCTGCGGCGGGAACTGGATGGTGGCATCGCCTGAATGCACTCCGGCAAACTCCACATGCTCAGAGATGGCGTAGGCGATGATCTCTCCGTTTTTAGCCACGGCATCCATCTCCACTTCCTTGGCGTGCTCGAGGAAACGGCTCACCACCACCGGATGCTTCTTGGATACATTGGCGGCAAGTGTAAGGAAATTCTCGAGCTGGCTGCGGTCGGCACATACATTCATAGCGGCGCCGGAAAGCACGTATGACGGCCGGACCAGGACGGGGAAGCCCACGCGGTCCACAAAGCGGTTTATGTCGTCCATGGAAGTCAGCGCGCTCCATTCCGGCTGGTCCACGCCGATGCGTCCGAGCATCGCGGAAAATTTCTCGCGGTCCTCGGCGTTGTCGATATTCTGAGCGGAAGTGCCAAGGAGTCTCACGCCGGCCTGGTCGAGACGCAGGGCGAGGTTGTTGGGAATCTGGCCGCCAGTGGACACGACCACCCCATGCGGACTCTCGAGATCGAGAATGTCGAGGACGCGCTCGAAAGAAAGCTCGTCGAAATAGAGGCGGTCGCAGATGTCATAGTCGGTCGACACAGTCTCCGGATTATAGTTCACCATCACGGATCGGTAACCCTCCTTGCGGATGGTGTCGAGAGCCTGGACTCCGCACCAGTCGAACTCCACGGAACTGCCGATGCGGTAGGCACCAGAGCCGAGCACCACCACCGAGCGTCCGTCGTTTTCATAATTGATGTCGTTCTCCTCGCCTCCGTATGTGAGGTACAGGTAATTGGTACGTGCCGGATACTCGGCGGCGAGAGTGTCGATCTGCTTTACGCATGGTATGATGCCGAGAGCCTTGCGGCGACGGCGCACCAGCGTGATCGCCTCCTCCATATCATGGTCTTTTTCCATGCCTATGGCGCGTCCGATCTGGAAATCGGAGAATCCGAGGCGCTTCGCCTCGCGCAGGAGGTCGGCGGGAATGGCCTCGAGGCTGTCGTATCCATGCAGACGGAGGTCCACGTCATGGATCTTCTTGAGCTTATGCAGGAACCAGCGGTCGATCTTGGTAAGTTCATGGATGCGGTCTACGGTGTAACCGTTGTCGAACGCTTTTTCAATCACGAATATACGCTTGTCGGTCGGGGCCGCGAGCGCATGCTCCACATCGTCGATCTCAATCTCCTTGTTGTCGACAAAACCGTGCATGCCCTGCCCTATCATGCGGAGGCCCTTCTGGATTGCCTCCTCGAAATTGCGGCCGATGGCCATCACCTCACCCACCGACTTCATGCTGGACTCGAGCTCGCGACTCACTTTGCGGAACTTGCCGAGATCCCAGCGCGGAATCTTGCACACCACATAGTCAAGCGCCGGCTCGAAGAAAGCAGGCGTGGTCTTGGTCACGGAATTGGAGAGTTCGAAAAGCCCGTATCCGAGGGCAAGCTTCGCAGCCACAAAGGCGAGCGGATATCCGGTGGCCTTTGAGGCGAGGGCCGAGGAGCGGCTGAGACGGGCATTGACCTCGATCACCCGGTAGTCTTCCGAATCGGGACAGAGTGCGAACTGCACATTGCACTCGCCGACTATGCCGATATGGTTCGCGATACGGATGGAGAGTTCGCGCAGCTTGTGATACTCCGAATTGGTAAGCGTCTGCGACGGAGCCACAACGATACTCTCGCCGGTATGGATGCCGAGTGGGTCGAAATTCTCCATATTGCAGACGGTGATACAGTTGCCGAAACGGTCACGCACCACCTCATACTCGATTTCCTTCCAGCCTTTGAGACTCTTCTCGACGAGCACCTGGGGGGAGAAGGAAAAAGCCTTCTCGGCAAGACGACGGAGTTCGTCGGCATTGTCGCAGAAGCCTGAACCGAGTCCGCCGAGCGCGTATGCGGCACGGAGGATAACCGGATAACCGAGTTCTTCGGCCGCGCGGAGAGCCTGGTCGATGTTCTCGCAGGCCTCGCTGGCGATGGTCCTGACGTCAATCTCGCGCAGCTTGTCGACGAAAATCTCGCGGTCCTCGGTGTTTATGATTGCCTGGACGGGGGTACCGAGCACCCGGACGCCGTACTTCTCGAGCACACCCTGACGGAAGAGTTCCACGCCACAGTTGAGAGCGGTCTGTCCTCCGAAAGCGAGAAGTATGCCTTGAGGACGTTCGCGGGCAATCACCTTCTCGACAAAGAAGGGGGTGACGGGGAGGAAATAGATATGGTCGGCGACACCCTCGCTGGTCTGCACCGTCGCGATGTTGGGATTGATCAGCACCGTCTCGATGCCCTCTTCGCGAAGGGCCTTCAGCGCTTGGGAGCCGGAATAGTCGAACTCTCCGGCCTCGCCTATCTTAAGAGCGCCCGAGCCGAGCACGAGCACCTTCTTTATCTCTTTATTATCGAATTGGTCAGTCATATCGGTTCACTTTTACGGTTCCGGATTACAGGAGGGAAATAAAATCGTCGAAGAGGAATTCTGTGTCCACCGGACCGCCGCAAGCCTCAGGATGGAACTGCGACGACTTCCAGGGACGGGTGCGATGACGGATACCCTCGTTGCTGCCGTCGTTCATGTTGGTAAAGAGAGGTTCCCAGTCTTCGGGAAGAGAGGATGCGTCGACGGCAAAGCCATGGTTCTGGCTAGTGATAAAACACCGCTCGGACCCTTCAAGGCGGACGGGCTGGTTGTGGCTCCGGTGGCCGTACTTGAGCTTATAGATGGTGGCTCCGGCGGCCTTGGCAAGGAGCTGGTTTCCCATGCAGATGCCCATCAGCGGGCGCCGTTCCTCCGGATTCGAGATAAACTTCCGGATGTTCTCCACGGTTGCCGAGCATGTGTCAGGGTTGCCTGGGCCGTTGGACAGGAAGAGTCCGTCGAACTCGAGGTTATTGAAATCATAGTCCCATGGCACGCGGACCACCTCCACTCCGCGCCTTAAAAGACAACGGACAATGTTGTTTTTCGCACCGCAGTCCACAAGTACCACGCGCTTGCGACCCTCTCCGGCACCATAAGTGACCGGTTCCTTAACGGATACACGCTCCACGAAATTGATGCCGTTGTAATCCTCCCCGGCGGGAGAATCGGAGCAACCTTCCACGCGGAGCGTACCTGTCATCACACCGTTTTCACGAAGAATTTTCGTAAGGCGGCGCGTGTCGATGCCTGTAATGGCCGGCACCTTTTCGCGACAGAGCCAGTCGGCAAGGCTCTCGCGGGCGTTCCAGTGGCTGAACTCATCGGAATAGTCGCTCACGATGAGCGCACGGGGATGAATCCGGTCGCTTTCGGCGAACTGCTCCATGCCGTCGACGGCGACATCGAGCGGTGGCGTTCCGTAGTTGCCGACGAGCGGGTACGTAAGGACCATCAGCTGGCCTGCGTACGATGGGTCGGTCAGACTCTCGGGATAGCCGGTCATTGCGGTGTTGAAGACCACCTCTCCGGACACGTTGCCTTCGTAGCCGAACGAGTATCCCTCGAAACGGCTTCCGTCGTCAAGCTGCAAGGTTGCTTTTTTCATTTCTTATATATTTCTTCGATATAATTTATAAATGCTTCGTTGATGCGGCGCACTCCGCCGGGAGTGGGATAGTCGCCGGAGAAATACCAGTCGCCGGGACTGTCGGGGCATGCGTCGTGCAGACCATCGAGCGACTGATAGACAATATGGATTTCGGTGCCGACTCCCGAAGGACGCACCATCTCGGCGATTTTTTCCGAAATTTCCTTGTCTGTGAAGAGCGCGTAAAGACGCTTCACATGGTTCACCATACGCCCCGCGGGGAGAGACCGCTGTGAAAGACAGTCCTGATAAATCTCCTCCACCACACTCCGGAGTCCACGTTCGCCGGCAAGCCGCATGGCCGCACGGAAGGCGATGAATTCATCCATCCGTGCCATATCGATGCCATAATAGTCCGGATAACGCACCTGCGGACTGCTGCTCACCACCACTATCCTCTTGGGAGAGAGGCGGTCGAGGATGCGGAGGATGCTTTCGCAAAGAGTGGTGCCGCGGACAATGCTGTCATCGATCACCACAAGATTGTCTACACCTGGACGCAGCGAGCCGTAAGTGATGTCGTAGACATGGGCCGCAAGATCGTTGCGTGAGCTCCCCTCGGATATGAATGTGCGCAATTTTATATCCTTCCAGGCCACCTTCTCGGTACGGATGCGGCGGGCGAGGATCTTCTCAAGCTGTTCGGGAGTGAGTTTGCCCTCGGCTCCGATAATCTCCCGCGCCTTGCACTTGTTGAGGTATTCGTTGAATCCCTGAGCCATTCCGAAGAAAGCACTCTCCGCGGTGTTGGGGATATATGAGAAGACGGTGTCATCAATCTCGCCGTCGATGGCCTCAAGGATAGGCCCGACAAGATTCCGGCCGAGCTGCTTGCGCTCCCGATAGATGTCGACATCGGAACCGCGGCTGAAATATACCCTCTCGAATGAGCATGGAAGCACCCTCTCCGGCTCCATGATCTGCTCAAGACGCATTTTTCCGGAACGGGAGATGACCACGGCCTGTCCGGGCATCAGTTCCCTGATCTCAGAGGCTTCGACATTGAAAGTGGTCTGGAGCACAGGTCGCTCGGAAGCGAGAGCCCAGACTTCGTCGTCGGCGTACCAGAACGCGGGACGTATGCCCCAGGGATCGCGCATGGCGAAAGCCTCGCCGGAACCGGTGACGCCACACAGCACATAGCCTCCGTCCCACACCGGCGCGGACTCGCGTAGCGGCGCGGCCACATCGATGTTGCGCTCTATGTATTCAGTGATGTCAGTATCGGAAAGGCCCTCGGCAAGAGCTTCGTTGAAACGGCGCTCGCTTTCGCGGTCCAGCCTGTGGCCAAGCTGCTCCAATAGTATATAGGTGTCGGAGATCATGCGGGGATGCTGCCCCTTGACGGCGATGGCGCTGAAGATCTCGTCGACATTGGTCATGTTGAAATTGGCACAGATGCAAAGATTCTTCGCCCTCCAGTTGCTCCGTCTCAGAAAAGGATGGACATAGGAAAGGCCGCTCTTTCCCGTTGTCGAGTAACGGAGGTGTCCCATATAGATCTCTCCGGAATAGGGAATGTGGCGGCCTGCGAAATCAGAATCCTCAAGTTCATCGGGAGCGAACCCCCTGAACTTCTCATGGACGGCGGCAAAGACCTTTTTAATGGCCTCGTTTCCCTCGGCCCGCTCTCTGTAAAGGAACTCTTCGCCCGGGGCGGCATTCATCTTGAGACATGCAAGTCCGGCACCCTCCTGACCTCGGTTATGCTGCTTCTCCATCATGAGATATAGCTTGTTGAGACCATACATCCAGGTACCATATTTGCGGCGATAGTGGTCCAGAGGCTTCATCAGCCTCACCATGGCCACTCCGCATTCATGTTTAAGTTGTTCCATGTCGCTCTCTTTGTGGTGCAAAGTTAATAAAAAATTCCGGAATCGGCAAGTTCACCGCTCCCCGCTCTCCCTCCCGTTTCGTTCTCCTCAGTTTCGCATCCCCGTCAGGTCAGTATGATTCTTCCACAGTTGGAAAATCCCCGCTCTTCACATCCTCGATGTAGCGGCCCACGGCATTGTTCACCACTTCGCCGATGTTGGCGTATTTGCGGAGGAACCGCGGAGAGAAGCCGTCGTTCATCCCGAGCATGTCGTGCATCACGAGCACCTGACCGTCGGTGCCTCCGCCGGCCCCAATACCGATTACCGGTATGGTGAGCGAGCCGGCCACCTGCCTGGCCAGTTCCGCCGGAATTTTCTCAAGGACTATGGCAAAGCAGCCTATCTGCTCGAGCATCCTGGCGTCGGACACGAGCTTTTCGGCCTCCTCCTTCTCGCGGGCCCTGACATTGTATGTCCCGAACTTATTGATGCTCTGAGGGGTCAGACCGAGATGCCCCATCACCGGGATTCCTGCACAGAGTATCCGTTCGATCGACTCCCTGATTTCGGCTCCGCCCTCCATCTTGACAGCCTCCGCATGACTCTCCTTCATGATGCGTATGGCCGAAGCCAATGCTTCCTTGGAATTGCCCTGATATGACCCGAATGGCAGATCGACAACAACAAGCGCCCGGCGTGTGCCTTTCATCACCGACTTGGCATGATATATCATCTGGTCGAGGGTTATAGGCAGCGTGGTGATGTTTCCCGCCATAACGTTCGAGGCAGAATCCCCCACAAGAATCACATCTATGCCGGCGCGGTCGATAAGCTTTGCCATCGTGTAGTCGTATGCTGTAAGCATCGAAATCTTTTCGCCGCGCGCCTTCATTTCCACCAGCCGGCTGGTGGTTACTTTGCGAACGTTGTCGGTCGTATTGGTTGACATAACTCCCTATATTCTTTATTTTTACATTCTGATTCCAAATGCCTCGCGCAACTTTGCAACCCCTATCCGGCTGCAAAGTTACCTATTTTTTTCGAGCAGACAAAAAAATGCATCCGCCCGGAAATCCATTTCGTATCGTCAGCGCGGAAAGAACATGGAAACAGAGTGTAAACGAGGGACAGAATACGAATCCGATTTGTCTGTAACAGAATTTTTTTGTAACTTTGCGGCCAGGATTATATGCGGCAATTCGATTACCGCAGCCAGGGGCATCATGTTACCCCCCCCGGTTGCGACAATCCCATGTCGGCTTAAATAATCCATCCTCTCTTCTTTGAGGATTTACTTATTATGACATCATGCTTTATGGCGTATGGCTCTGATGTCGGGGGTACCTCTAAAACATGACCTTTATGGCAAACTGGACTTACAATTATTTTATCGGAATGCTCATTTCGATTATTCTTACGGGAGTGATTATCCCCAAGATAATTCTGATAGCATTCCGCAAAAAACTATTCGATGAAATCGATGAGCGCAAGATACACCGGGGGATTGTACCGCGTCTTGGCGGCATCGCTTTCCTCCCCTCCATAATATTCTCGTTCTGCGTGGTCATAGGATTCAATCTCAGAACGGAGGAGCTGTCGCTAGGCGAGCCTCTTATGATGGAGATGATTCCAATCTTCTTCCTGCTTTGCGGTCTGATGCTGATGTATCTTGTAGGTATTGCCGACGATCTTATCGGAGTCCGCTACAGGGGCAAGTTCCTGCTTCAGATTTTCACCGGCACATTGCTCGTGGCGGGAGGGATGTGGATTTCGGACCTCTACGGCTTTCTCTGGATCCACCATTGCCCGGACTGGCTGGGATGGCTATTCTCCATATTCCTTGTGATATATGTGGCGAACTCAATCAACCTCATTGACGGCATCGACGGGCTTGCATCAGGACTGAGCATGATCGCGCTCATTTTCTACAGCATAGTGTTTTTTCTTGCAGGCGAATATCTGTTCGCGCTCATGGCAGCCACAACTCTCGGCACACTCATACCCTTCTTCTATTATAATGTGTTCGGTCATGCCGAGAACCACAACAAAATATTCATGGGCGACACAGGCTCGCTCACTATAGGGACAGTGCTTGCGTTTCTGTCGATCGCCATGTTCCGCATACCGCTGGGAGACATTCCAGGCAACCAAAATCCCTTTATACTTGCCATAGCGCCGATCATTCTCCCCTGCTTCGATGTAGTCAGAGTGTTTGTCCACCGTGTCCGCAACGGCTCCAATCCGTTTCTTCCCGACAAATGCCACATCCACCACAAGCTTCTGGCATTGGGTCTGGTGCAATGGAAAGCTCTCATCACCATCCTGATATCCGATGCAACCATCGTGGGCGGCAACCTGCTTCTCTCCTCGCTCGTGCAGCCCACCTGGCTGATACTCGGCGACATCACGGCATGGACCCTGCTAAACTTCCTGCTGACGCATCTCATCAGATGCCGCGAACGGAGACTTGGCATAAAACTGTACAACTGAGGTCTAAGCGACAAAACCTGACGCCTGCGCCTCTACAAGACAAATAAAATATCGGTATAAGATTTTAAGATATTTTACGTTTTTTAATTCGGAAGAGATTCCGACAATAATGAAAGAAACTGAAACATTTGTAAGAATAGTCTGAAAACAATGAAGATTAAGTTATTATCCTGCAGCCTGGTACTGGCGTCGGCCGCAGTGCTTTCCGGATGTTCTGTGCCCAAGAATGTGGCTTACTTCCAGGACACGGAGACATCCGCCATACTCGCGGCGGCAAACCCACAGCCTATTACAATCAAACCGGATGACAAAATCAACATCATCGTAAAGACAAAGGATCCGGCCATCAGCGACCTCTTCAATCTTCCCGTCTATTCCACCCGTATCGGGCAGCAGACCGGCCAGTCGATCAACGGTACCGGAGCGCGCATCCGCTCATATTCAGCTTCTGGATCGGAAGGAATCGCATATTACACTGTGGATCCTGAAGGCAATATCGACTTTCCCGTACTCGGCAAAATACATGTAGAGGGAATGACCCGCCCGGAACTTGCCGGATATATAAAAGGAGAACTTGCCGGGCGAGACCTTGCCAAGGACCCGACTGTGGTAGTCGAGTTCCCGGCAACAGGAGTCAACATTCTCGGAGAAGTGATGCAGCCCGGACGCTATGACCTGAACCGGGACCGCATCAATGTGATAGAGGCCATCTCCCTCGCAGGCGACATGACAATCAGCGGACAGCGCCAGAACGTGAAAGTGATTCGCGAAGAGGAAGGAAAGGTCAAGTCTTATGTCCTGGACCTTACCAACATGGAAAAGTCGCTCGCGTCGCCGGGCTACTATCTGCAGCAGAACGACATCGTCTATGTGGAACCTAACGAGAAACGTAAACGTGAGACCACCGTCAACGGCAACAACGCCCTCTCCACCAGTTTCTGGGTCTCGGTGGGATCGCTTCTGATGTCTGCTGTGACTACAATCGGAGTATTCGTCAAATAGTACTGAGGGCGCTGCCGCAACTGCGGTGCCAGTCGTTGTGTAAAATAATCATCAAGAACAAAAAGGAATCTTCCTATAATGGAACAGAGCTTAGAATTCAACAATGAAATCAGGAGCGCGGCCGATGACCAGTTCTCCTTCAAGGATTACATGGACCAGTGCCTCGCCAAATGGAAATGGTTCGTGGCGTCGGTAGTGGTGATCTGCTGCATAGGGATGCTCTACATCCTCCGTCAGCAACCCGAGTACAGCCGCAGCATGCAGGTGCTCATCAAGGATCAGGACATGGGAGGCGGAGCCGACATCTCCAGCGCGTTCTCATCGATGGGACTTGTGGCCTCGAACACCAATGTCAACAACGAAATGATAGCCCTGCTGTCGCCCGCAGTGATGTACGAGGTGGCACAGCGTCTCAATCTTGACGTGAACTATGTGGAGAAAGGTACATTCCACGGCACCACTCTCTACGGAAAGACAGCTCCATATATCGTGGACTTCCCCGATCTCAAGACAGAGCAGGGAGGTTCATTCCGCATCACCATCCGTCCGGACGGAAGCGCCCTTATGGAGCGTTTCGCGATCGGAACCGCCGAAGGAGTTGAGAAATTCGACACACAGATAGAACTCAAACCGGGCTTCCAGGCCGTGAAGACCCCCTTAGGCAAGGTGACCTTCACCCCGAATCCGGTCTACACTGGCGGAAAGCTCGAAGAACCCCTGATCATGTATGTGGGTCGTTCCGGAATGCAGAGCACCGTGGAGAGCTATCTCTCCAAAATAAAGGGAGACCTTACAGACAAGGACGCCGACGTGATCGACCTTTCGATCCGTGATGTGTCGATTGAGCGTGCCGTCGACGTGCTCAACAATATCGTGGCTGTCTATAACGAGATATGGGTAAACGACAAAAACCAGATCGCAGTGGCCACATCCAGCTTCATCGACGAGCGTCTCAAGCTGCTCCAGAGCGAGCTCGGGGTGGTGGACAGCGATATCTCCGAATACAAGAGCCGCACACTTGTTCCCGACATCCAGGAAGCGGCCAAGCTCAATATGAAGAGCACCCAGGACCTTTCCGACAAGGAGCTTGAGCTGAACAATCAGCTTTCGATGGCCACCTACGTCCGCGACTATCTGCAGAACCCCGCTAACAGGAACGCCGTGATACCGGTCAACACCGGCATGGGCTCCAACCAGCTTGAGGTGCAGATCACAACATACAACAATATCCTGCTCGCCCGGAACAACCTTGCAGCCAGCTCGTCGGCCAACAATCCGCTGGTACGGGACTACGACACGCAGCTTGTTGGAATGCGCGAGGCAATCGACCGTGCCGTCAACGCCCAGGTGGTGGCACTCAACAAAAATCTGCGCAACCTCGGTGGAGCCAAGGGAGAACTTCGCGAACAGCTTTCGTCCGCTCCGTCGCAGGCCAAACACCTCCTCGGCATAGAGCGCCAGCAGAAAGTGAAGGAGGAACTTTACCTATTCCTTCTCCAGAAACGCGAGGAGAACGAACTGAGCCAGACATTCACCGCCTACAACACCCGCATCATCACGCCTCCTTACGGTTCGCTCAAGCCGGTGGCTCCCAAGACGATGCTGATAATGCTCATAGCATTCCTCGCAGGTCTCGCAATTCCGGCGATGATAATCTACATCCGCGAGTCGACCAATACCAAGATCCGCTCGCGCAAGGACATCGAACGCATGACCACACCGTTTGTCGGCGAAATTCCGTTCGTGGGCCGCAAGCGCTTTATGTCACGCTTCCGCAAGAAGACAGCTGTCAAAAAGAAAGGACAACTCGAGGAAGTGAAACTCGCCGTCCGTCCCGGAAGCCGCGATGTGGCGTCGGAGGCTTTCAAGGTGATCCGCGGAAATATCGACTTCATGATAAAGAACGACGAGAATTCCAATGTGATCATGCTCACGTCGTTCAACCCCGGTAGCGGTAAATCGTACATCTCCTTCAACCTTGCGGCCTCGTTCGTGATGAAAGGCAAGAAGGTGCTTGTGATCGACTGTGACCTTCGCCACGGTTCAACGTCACAGTTCGTCGGCATGCCTTCTCAAGGTCTTTCAAATTACCTCATCGGCACCACCGACAACTGGCGCTCGATGCTTCGCCCGGGAAAAGATCTTGACGGGCTTGCGGTAATGCCGATCGGACACCGGCCGCCCAACCCCTCGGAGCTGCTCGACAACGGCCGCCTCGGCGAACTGCTCAAGGAAGCTACCCGCGAATACGACTACGTGTTCCTCGACTGCCCGCCGGTGGACATAGTTGTCGACACGCAGATAATAGAGAAATACGTGGACCGCACAATCTTCGTGATCCGCGCGGGTCTGCTCGAAAAGGACGCCGTGCCTGAAATCGATCTGCTCTACAAGCACAAGAGATTCAAGCAGATGTGCATCCTCCTCAACGGCACAGAGGGAATATCGAGCCGATACGGCTATTACAATGGATCGGGATACTACAACTACCACCACGATCTGGATGACTGACACTCCCTCCCGTAGATGTCGTGACTACACACTCTGTGCTGGGCAAGCCTCCGCAATGCGGCGGCTTGCCCAGCAGTTAAAAATATAATGACGGTAGAACCTTCAAAAATAATGAACGAATATGTGGCCATTCAGCAAAAGTAAAAAATTCGGAGAGTCCGGTCTGTTCAAAGGCCTTACCGACTGGCACTCACACATACTCCCGGGTGTAGACGACGGAATACGCACGGAACAGGAGTCGCTGGCACTGCTCGACGAGTACGAACACGCCGGAATCAGAGAAGTGTGGTTCACCCCTCACATAATGGAGGATGTCCCCAACACCACTTCCGGACTCAAAGAGCGTTTCGAGGAATTCACCAGCCTTTACAAAGGCAATATCCGACTGCATCTTGCCGCAGAAAACATGCTCGACACACTATTCGAGGAACGACTTAAGGACAACGACCTGCTGACAATAGGAAATTCCGGTCAGCATCTGCTTGTGGAGACTTCTTATGTCAGTCCTCCCTACGCGATGGATGAGATGATCGACGCGACAATGAAAAAGGGATATGCTCCTATACTCGCACATCCGGAAAGATACAGATACATGGATGAGAAGGATTACCGTGAATGGAAAGAACGCGGACTCCTGTTCCAGATCAACTACATGTCGCTGGCCGGAGGATATGGCGAGACTGCCCGCAAGAAGGCAGAATGGCTTCTGAAACAGGGAATGGTGGACATGACCGGCAGCGACGTGCATCGTCAGATAGTGTTTGAACGCTCGCTGGACCTCGCTCCAAAGAAAGCCGACGCGCTCCGCACCCTGATTGAGCTGTCCAGGACCGACCCCACTCTCTGACTCCGGCAAGACCGCCCAGACAGACAATCTCAAGATTTCGAACTTATATGGATAAGAAAATAGCAATCGCAGGAACCGGCTATGTGGGGCTGAGCGTCGCCACGCTGCTCGCCCAGCACAACCACGTCACCGCCGTAGACGTGATTCCCGAAAAAGTTGACCTGATCAACTCGCGGAAGTCTCCGATACGTGACGAATACATCGAGAAGTACCTCGCCGAAAAAGAGCTGGATCTCACCGCCACTCTCGACGGAGCGGCTGCTTACGCCGACGCGGAATATGTGGTGGTGGCGACACCTACCAACTACGACCCGGTGAAAAACTATTTTGACACCTCGAGCGTGGAAGCCGTCGTGGACCTCGTGCTCAACGTAAACCCGGACGCGGTGATCGTGATAAAATCGACCATCCCCGTAGGCTACTGCCGCTCGCTTTACCTGAAATACGCACGTCGCGGAGTGAAACGCCTCAACCTCATTTTCGCTCCTGAATTTCTCAGGGAGAGCAAGGCGCTGTACGACAACCTGTATCCGAGCCGCATTATCATCGGATTCCCGAAAATAATCGACGACGGAGAATTTTCAGGAGAGAACGAGGCCATACGCAAGCTTGCCGACACACAGAGGCTGGAAAACGCCTCGCGCGAATTCGCGGCACTTCTCCGCGAAGGCGCCCTCAAGGAGGACATCCCCACCCTGTTCATGGGCATGAAGGAGGCCGAGGCGGTCAAGCTCTTCGCAAACACATATCTTGCCCTACGCGTAAGCTACTTCAACGAACTCGACACATACGCCGAAGTGAAGGGACTTGACGCACGCAACATTATCGACGGCATCGGTCTCGACCCCCGCATCGGACTGCATTACAACAACCCTTCGTTCGGATATGGAGGCTACTGCCTTCCCAAGGACACCAAACAATTGCTCGCAAATTACGCCGATGTTCCACAGAACATGATGACTGCTATAGTGGAGAGCAACCGGACCCGTAAGGATTTCATAGCCGACCAGGTGCTGAAAATGGCGGGATATTACAGCTATTCGGGAGAGAATGACTACGCCGCAGGCCAGGAAAAGGAAGTTGTGATAGGCGTCTACCGCCTCACTATGAAGAGCAATTCCGACAATTTCCGCCAAAGCTCCATCCAGGGAGTGATGAAGAGAGTGAAGGCCAAGGGCGCCACGGTGATCATATATGAACCGACGCTTGAGGACGGCAGCACATTCTTCGGCAGCGAGGTAGTGAACGACATGGACAGATTCAAGCAGGAGGCTGCAGTGATTCTCGCCAACCGCATGTCGCCCGAACTGGAAGATGTGGCCGACAAGGTCTATTCGCGCGATCTTTTCTCCAAAGACTGATATCCGCCAACAATCTCTCCGAAATGAACAGCAAGACGCCCCGGGTCAGCATCATTCTGCCCAACTACAATCACGAGCCGTTCCTCCGCGAACGGCTCGACACTATCATCGCCCAGACATTCGCGGACTGGGAACTCATCATACTTGATGACTGCAGCGGCGACCGGAGCATGGATATAATCCGGGAATACGCAGCACGGGAGCCGAGAATCACCCATGTCATAGCCAACGAGACCAACAGCGGCTCTACCTTCCGCCAGTGGAGGAAGGGAATAGCGCTCGCCTCCGCTCCCCTGATATGGATTGCAGAGAGCGATGACGCTGCCCATCCTGAATTTCTTGAAGAGGCTGTCGGGGCACTCGATTCCTCTGCCGGGACAGGAATCGTATTCTGCAATTCACTGCTTGTCGACGGCAAATCGGAGAAACTGCCTCTTGACCTCGATTGCGATGACACTGCCGGCAAAGGCACTACCTTCCATGACGCCAAGGACTTCATCCGCAAAAAAATGCTTGTGAACAATCGGCTGTACAATGCAAGCGCCGTGGTTTTCCACCGCGGACTGTATGAAAAGGTCACTACCGACCTCACCCGGTTCCGGCTCTGCGGCGACTGGGTATGCTGGGCACAGATGATCGCTGCCTCCGGCCAGGTGGCATGGATACACAGGAAACTGAACTCCTTCCGTCAGCACACCGACAAAGTAACGAGCCAAGCCAAAAAGAACGGCATGGAGATGCTGGAGCGCGCAGAAGCAGCCGCCATTATCACCGGTCTTGCACAGCCGTCATGGTGGAAGCGCAACTGCATGACAGGCTACAACGCCGTGCACGCAAGTCGCGGAGCCGGTTACGACCGGCAGACCCAGCTTCAGGTTCTGGCACGCTGGCGCGACAAGTTCGGGTCCCTGCTGATGCCGCGACTGGTCTTCATGATGCATGCAGCAATGAAAAGAATCACCGGCAGGAGAAACGACCCATACAGCTGACACCCCAAATCAAAGCAATGAAAATACTCTTCTTCAATCCCTATATCACCTGCCCTACCGGAGGCGGAGTAGAACGCGTCATTTCGGAGATGTACCGTTTTCTGACCGGCTCCGGACACCTCATCTTCACGGCATACTACCGCAACACGGAAAACGTGTGCGACCCAATCCCGGACCAGATGCGCCTTCCGGAAGAGAGCGGAGACAGCGACGCCAACCGCCATGCGCTGACAAGGCTGATCGAAAAAGAGAATTTCGACCTCGCCATCAACTTCGGAGCAATGTACGGCACCGGCTCCCGTGCCTTTGTAGAGGCTGCGGCACAGACCGGACTGCGGGTTATATCCGTTTACCACAATACCCTCGACTGGGTTCTGTGGGACCATCCGAGGGTGCGTCCGCTGATGATGCGGAAGTTGCTGCGCACACCACTGAGAATGCTCTTAGGCCTGGCACAGAAACTTCCCGGGAGGCATAACGCGCATTACACGAGCCGGCATTCGGAAGCCTGCGTGTTGCTCGGCGAATGCTATTTCAGCCAGTTCAGACGCCTTATCGACCGGAAGACGAAGCGCCTCAGGGCAATACACAATCCGCTGTCGCTCGACCCCGGTGCCGACAGTTTCGAACGGCTTAGAGACCGGAAAGAGAATGTGGTTCTGTTCGTTGGCCGGCTGACGGCGCAGAAGAATATCCATGCCCTGCTGCGGGCATGGAAAGAGGCCTGCAGAGAGGGATGGAGACTTGAGATTGTCGGAGACGGCCCGGAGAAGGAGAGCCTCATGTCGCTCGCTGAAAATCTCGGCATTTCTGATTCGGTAAGTTTCGAGGGTCACCGCAATAATCCGGAGGACTACTACCGCCGCGCCCGGGTATTTGCCATGACTTCTATCTTCGAAGGATATCCTATGACTCTGATTGAATGCCAGGCGTTCGGATGCGTTCCTGTAATTACCGACAGCTATCCGGCAGCATCGGAGATTGTGGATGACGGCCGTAACGGCCGGCTGTCAGGACCGGAAAATTTTTCCAGCACGCTCAGGGAACTTCTGGCCGACGGCAATGCGATCGACCGTATGGCTCGGGAAGCCATGGGCGAATCCCGGAAATACTCGGTGCCGGAAATAGCCGCCAAATGGAACGGACTGATCAATGAAATATGCTCTTCGGACGATAACCGACGGCAAGAATAATCACAATGTCCTTCCTACTGCCCGCGACATTTCAGAGAATCGGAGAGAAAAGTCTTATAGTTGACTCCATGAAACGCTGAGGGAGCGGACGCTTTATCCACGCGGAATAAGTCACCTTGGAGCAGCTCCTCATGTCACTGAAAAAAATATCACACATCTTGCGGTTTACCTCCCTGTCGTAAATGAACAGATTGCTTTCGAAGTTGTTTTCGAAACTCCGGAAGTCAAAGTTGGTCGAGCCGGCCGTGACAAGGTTGTCGTCGATAATCATCCCTTTGGCGTGAAGCATTCCGGGGTTATAAAGATAGACCTTCATGCCGGCACGCAGACATTTGGTGACATAGCTGAATGAAGCGAACTGCAACAGCCGGGAGTCGCTCTTGCGCGGAATCATTATTCGCACGTCGATTTTGGAGAGCGACGCGGCCTCAAGAGCATGCTGCAGCGCATCGGTGGGGAGGAAGTAAGGAGTCTGGATATAGATGCACTTTGTAGCGGAGGAAATCGCTTTGAGAAAACAGAGCGATATATTGTCCCACTCTCCCATCGGGCCGGATGTGACGAGCTGCATACCGGTGGAATTATGGAAAGGCACGGGACTTTTCCGCGGCAATTCCATCTGCAAAGGCTGGTTGCCGAAGTTCCAGTCTACCACGAACGAATACGTGAGACTCTCCACTATGTCGCCCCTTACGCGGAAATGTGTGTCGCGCCATACCTGCCCCGGGGAGGATCCCTGTTCGTAGCGGTCGGCTATGTTCATTCCACCAATGTATCCGATGCTGCTGTCGATAATAACTATTTTCCGATGGTTGCGCCAATTGACCCTATTGGCCAGCTGCGGGAAAGTCACCTTGAAGAATGGATGCACCTGCACGCCGGCGGTGGCCATGGCCCGGAAAAATCTGTTTCTGGCCGAAAAACTTCCCACATGGTCATACAGAACTTTCACATCGAGTCCTTCGTGGGCCTTGTCGATGAGGATGTCGGCTATTTCCTGTCCGAGGCGGTCGTCGAGAAATATATAGTACTGCAGATAGATTGACTCACGGGCCGCGCGCATGTCGCGCTTGAGGGCCTCGAACTTGTCCCTGCCTATAGTAAAGATCTCCAGCTCGTTGTTTACGGTAAAAAATGAAGTGGAGACGTTCTTGGCAAGTTTTATGAGATTACGCTCCGAACGGGAGAGCGGCTGGGAGTCGAGGTCCACATGTCCCGGAGCCATGTGGGTCATGAGACGCCGCTTGTTATAGCGGGATATAATATGTTCTCCGCGAAGACTGCGGCCGAAGAAAAGATATGCCACAATACCTCCCACGGGAAGGAAAGTCAGCGCGATCACCCAGGCTATTGAACGCACGGGGTTGCGGTTTTCCTTCAGGACAGAGGCCACACAGCCGACCACCATCATAAAATAGATGCCTACCAGCAAATAGTAGAGCCATCTATCGGTAATTTCCGTCATCATCATACGCCGTATGTTTTGTTCCGAGAATTTCAGAGACTGTTTAAACAGCACTGTCCTGGAAGGGCCTGCCCAACTTTGTCCGGCTGGAATTTCAAGGGCCTTATCCGGGATATTTATGATTCTGGCGCAGCCATTCCTTTACTGTGAAGTCGAGTTCCTGCCACCAGTCCCTGCCGAAACGGCGCTCCAGCGGATCCCGGAGGAATTCGTAGGCTCTCACTCCTCGGGCACGCCCGAGAGTCTCGGCACATCTGCATATTTTCCAGCGGTGAAGATTTACTGCGGTAAAGCCGTCGTAATCCTTGAGACGCACCGGATAGAGACGGCACGATATAGGTTTCACATCCGGGATTCTGCCGGCCCGGAAAGCCGACTCGAGGGCGCACAGACACTTGCCGCCTGCCTCGTATCTTGTGAATACGCAATCACGGCCGTCGACTATCGAGGTGACAAGATCGCCGTCGGGATCGGTGTATGCCACCCCGTTCTCTTCTATTTCGCGGAGAGCGGCCGGAGTCAGAAGGTCCTTGACGGAGTCGAGCACGGCTTCGATCGCCTCCTGCTCGCCGGGGGCAAGGGGCGCGCCGGCATCGCCCTCGACACAACAGGCGCCGAGGCACGCGTCAAGATCGCACACGAAGAATCTTTCGATAAGATCCAAGGAGACAAGGGTGTCTTTTATCTGAAGCATAATTTTCTTTTTTTAACGACTACGGGCCGGGCCCGCGACACACGACTGCCATACGGCGGCTATCATGGCTTCCGGGAAGACTTTATTTAGTCTTCGGGACTGTCTATCGGTTTTCGAGGATACGGAAGCCTATCAGGCGGTCGCCTCGGGATCCGGGCGGACGGTAATAGACCGCCACGCGGTATTCGTTGTCGGTCTCGTATTTGTTTCCTTCGATCGGAGCGGGAGAGGGCTGCGGGTTCCTTGTATCGCGTACCACATACTGATAGTTGTATGCTCCCTGCTTTAGGGGAATCGCGACACGGTAGGCCCCGGCCGCAGGATCGTATGTCATCCGGTTGGATTCCGTGTATTGGCCGTGGGTGAATTCTCCGTCCACATATACTTCCGCATCGGGAACCCTGTCGGTCTCAAGGAAGAAATGGACGGTGATATAGTCGGCGCCGAGGTCTGAATCCGTGGAGTTGTATTCCCTGACGAGGAAGCGGCCATGCTGGGTGCGGTCATATTCATATTCCCGGTACATCCTCGGCTCATCTTTCTTGAGCCACACATGGTAGTTGCTCCCCATGTACCTGAGCGAGTCGACATGCATTCCCGGAAAGCCGTTGCTCACCGATTCGAAACGACGGTACTCGTTGGAGGCCGGAAATATCAAGTCGGGCTGATGCTCGTAAGTCATCTTCACGCCTTCCACGCGCGTGGGGTTGCGGAGCCATCTCGCGGTTTCCTCGCGACCGTTCTGATCCACGCGTACAAGGATGTCGGAGTAGGGATTGGATATTCCCGACATTTCACCGTCGACCGAAAGCTCCAGCTGCTGCCACTCTGAATAGTGACCGCGATCGGTCCGCGACAAAGCCGCGCCCTCCACAACCGCAGTGTTTTCCGAAACCATAAACCGGGTCTGAAGCACCACGCGGTCGGGATCATCCTGATGAAAAACCTGCAACAGATAATTGCCCGAGTATTTCAACCGCACATCTTCATTGGGAATTTCAATCTGATAGTTTACGAAATGAACGAAAGTTCCTGACGAGAATGCTAAATCCCTGACATCATTTACATTGAAACCGTCAAGATACTCTGACTCCACAAGCCTCGACGGCTCCCAGTCCGCGTTGCAGTGTATCAGGCGGTATTGCAGAAAAGAATTGTCCTCTCCAATCTCGTCGAAATTGACTACAATCCGGTCATTGGTGCCGAGGCGTATCACCGGAGCGGCCATAAATTCGCCTGCCACCGAAGTCTTGAGGGTACGGAAGCGCGAATCGAGAATGCGGTCGGCGGATGTCGCCCCCAGGGCACTTATCGACAACAACATGCCTGAAAACAGCACAAAATAAATGATACGCCTCATTTTACTTACCATACAATCGGAGTTTTGCCATGAGCCGCGAGATACTCGTTGGCCTTTGAGAAATGATGGTTGCCGAAAAATCCGCGATAGGCTGAGAGTGGCGAGGGATGGGCAGAGCTGAGCACAAGATGGCGTGAACGGTCGATAGCCGCACCGCGCCGGATAGCATCGGAGCCCCAGAGGATGAAGACTATGTTCTCGCGTTCATGATTGAGGATTCTGACGGCCTCGCCCGTAAGCCGTTCCCATCCGATGTCAGAATGAGACCTTGGCTGATGCTCACGGACTGTAAGAGATGAATTCAGCAAAAGCACCCCCTGGCGCGCCCACCGCGTAAGATCGCCGTCGGCAGGAAACGGGGCACCGGTATCGGCCTGCACCTCCTTGAAAATATTCACAAGAGAGGGGGGCATGGCAATACCGGGATTGACCGAGAATGACAGGCCGTTGGCCTGTCCAGGGCCATGGTACGGATCCTGCCCCACTATCACCACTTCTGTCCGGTCGTAAGGGCAGGAATCAAACGCCGCAAAAATCCGGGATGCCGGAGGATATACCCGCACTGCGGGATTGGCATACTCACTACGTACCCTCTCGGCAAGCTCCCTGAAGTATGGCTTGTCAAATTCCGCGGAGAGCGCTTTCCTCCATCCCTGTTCCATTTTCACTTCCATTTCTCAAGATGTCTGCTTATTAATCAATCCCAGACTCTGGGCGATATCTATTCAATCTATCCTACAAATTTAGCAAATATTTCAGGAGAATCGAAAAAAATCTGAAAGAAAAAGATGGCCAAGTGAGAAAAAAATATTAACTTTGCATCGCAAGTCTCCATAGTTCAATGGATAGAATATCGGATTCCGGTTCCGACGATTAGGGTTCGACTCCCTATGGAGATACTATAAAAAAATCCGCAATCGACTGAATATCAACGATTGCGGATTTTTTATTTATGATACAGAGAATTGGCTCCCGTTTCTTTTTATTTCAGGAAGCGGGCTGTTTTCAGGTAGGCGAGGAGTTTGTCGGAGATGGGTTCGTTGGTGGAGCGGGGATAGCGGATCTCGGCAAAAACCTGAGCGAGGGTCTGTTTGCCGTTTTCCTTTATGAATTTTTCATTCGGCCCGTAGAGATCTTTCGCTTCATAGTTTTTTCGTATCTCGTCATCAGACAGTTGCGGATAATGATCTTCAAACAGTATCGCGTCAACATCAAGGCGCTCGGATTCCACGCCATCATCCGCAGGCCAACCTATCGCCAGACAGGCTACAGGCACCACAAGTTCCGGAAGTTCAAGCAAGGCGGCAATCTCCGGAGCATTGTATGTGACGGTGCCGAGATAGCATGTGCCGAGTCCGCGCAATTCGGCGGCAGTGACAATCTGCTGGGCAAGAATCACGGCGTCGGTCATGGCCGAGGTAAATGAAAGAAAGTTGTCGTAACCGGGATCGGCGTCGCTGAGGCGACACCATCTTGTGAAATGGTTGAAATCGGCACAGACAGTGAGCAGCAGGTCGGCGCCGGTGGAGGCCGGCTGATTGAAATGCAAAGCTTCAAGAGCCTTGCGGGCCTCTCCCTTGCGGGAATAGACCACGCTGTAGGTCTGCATATTGCCGGTGTTGGGCGCGCGCATGGCCTCGCCCACTATCTCGCGCAGCATTTCCGTGGAAACTTCTTTGTCCGAAAAATTGCGGCGCGTGCGTCTTGATTCAAGATAATTTTCCATCTGATATACGGGTTGCAGAGTTGATGTATGGCAAAATTAACAGATAAATCCGATTAATCCAAACAGACATTACAGTTTTACCATAGAGACACCTTCACAACACAGACATTGCTTCGGGTCGGAAGCGGGTCAGTTGAAGCGGGTCAGTAGGCAATTAAGAGATAAAAGCGGCTCCGATTTTGGCAGGATGGAAATAATTTTGTAATTTTGTGCATGGAAATTAACAGGCTTGTACCTCACATACCGGTTTTTTTCAGATTCCGCAGTGGCCGCGTCCGATTTGAGACGTCCGGGCTGACGGAGTGTGCCTGCGGGAAGGCCGCGGCCGCCGTGCGCGGAAACGTAAAAATAAAGAGATAACAGCAGTGTGCGCGAGCGCCCGGAGAGACCGGGCGCTCATGTTTTTTTGAACAACCAAACATATCATTATAAACGAGATGAAAGTAGGAATAGTGATGGGATCCACAAGCGACCTGGAAGTGATGAAGGGTGCGTTCGAGATTCTTGATTCTTTCGGAGTAGAGTATGAAAAGAAAGTATTCAGCGCGCATCGCACGCCGGTGGCGCTTGAGGAATGGATAAAAGGCTCGCGTTCGCGCGGAATCATGGCGTTCATTGCCGGAGCCGGAGGCGCCGCGCATCTTGCGGGAGTGGTGGCTTCCCACACGACACTTCCCGTGATCGGAGTGCCTATCATGTCGAAGGCTCTGCGCGGTCTTGATTCAATCCTGTCCACGGCACAGATGCCTTCCGGAATACCGGTGGCCACCGTTGCGATCGACGGAGCGAAAAACGCCGCTCTCCTCGCAATCGAGATAATGGGAGTCACCGACGAGAACATGCATCGGAAGCTCCGCGAGTTCCGTGAGGAACAAGCCCGAAAGATTCTCGAGACCGAAATCTGACAGAATATCCTTCCTTTCACTGACCAAGCCTATATGGATTACAGAATTTTTGTTGAAAAGCGGCCGGAATTCCGCGTGGAAGCCGAGAGTCTGCGCAATGAGCTCAACTCAAATCTCGGCCTTGACATAAAGGAACTGAGACTGTTTGCCGTCTATGACCTGTTCGGCTTCACGCCGGAACTTCTCGAGAAGACACGCCGGAGCGTGTTCGGGGAGATAGCCACCGACGAGATCTGCGACACGGTGGATCTGTCGGGGACACCGCACCTTGCCTACGAGGCCCTTCCGGGACAGTTCGACCAGCGTGCGGCTTCGGCGCGCGAATGCGTGCGGCTTCTGCAACCGGATGCCGAGGTGGAGATAACGGCGGCACGGCTGATGACTTTCGACCCCTCCGTCACCCCGGCCGACATCGAGCGGGTGGCGAAATATTGCATCAACACCGTCGAGTCGCGGCGCAAGAACCTCGATGTACTGCATCTTCCGGAACGCGCGCACGCCAACCCGGTAAAGGTGCTTGAAGGGCTGCGGGAAATCACTCCCGCGACGGCACCGGAATACTGCCGCACCATGGGCCTGGCCATGAACGGCGACGACCTCATGGAGGTGGTGGCCTATTTCAAGGCCGAAGGCCGCGACCCCAACGAAACGGAACTCCGCATCCTCGACACATACTGGAGCGACCACTGCCGACACACCACCTTCACCACGCTGCTTACCGACATCGCGGTGGAGGACTCGTTTTTCAGCGACGAGCTGAAGGAGACACTGTCGATGTGGAAAGAGATGCGCCGCGAGCTTGGACGTGAAAAGAAACCCCTCTGCCTGATGGATCTCGCCACCATCGGAGCGCGCTGGCTCCGAGCCAACGGCAAACTTGACGACCTGGAGGAGAGCGAGGAAAACAATGCCTGCTCCATCTATGTGGATGTGGACGTGGACGGCAAGCCCGAGAAATGGCTGCTGCAGTTCAAGAACGAGACCCACAACCACCCCACGGAGATCGAGCCGTTCGGCGGAGCGTCCACCTGTCTGGGCGGAGCCATCCGCGACCCGCTGAGCGGCCGCAGCTACGTTTACCAGGCGATGCGCGTGACCGGAGCGGCCGACATCACACAGAGCGTGAAAGACACGCTGCCCGGCAAGCTTCCGCAGCGTGTGATCTCGCGCGGAGCCGCCCACGGATATTCATCATACGGAAACCAGATAGGCCTGGCCACAACCCATGTACATGAGATATACCATCCCGGATATGTGGCCAAACGTCTTGAAGTCGGCGCCGTGGCCGGAGCGGTGCGCGCCGCCGACGTGAGACGCGAACGCCCCGTGCCGGGCGACGTGGTGCTAATGTTCGGAGGACGCACAGGCCGCGACGGCATCGGAGGAGCCACCGGCTCCTCCAAGGAACATTCGGAGGAGAGCCTCGAGATATGCGGCAGCGAGGTGCAGAAGGGCAACGCCCCCGAGGAGCGCAAGCTTTCCCGCCTGTTCCGCCGCCCCGAGGTGACACGCCTCATAAAGAAATCGAACGATTTCGGAGCCGGAGGAGTGAGCGTGGCCATAGGCGAGCTCACCGACGGCCTCGACATATATCTGGACCGCGTCACAACCAAATACGAAGGACTCAACGCAACCGAACTCGCCATTTCCGAGAGCCAGGAGCGCATGTCGGTGGTAGTGGAGGCCAAGGACATGGAGGAATTCATGGACTATTGCCATCAGGAAAACATCGAGGTGCGCCACGTGGCGGACGTAACCGACTCGGGACGCATGCGCATGTTCCGCGACGGCAAGATCGTGGCCGACCTAAGCCGCGGATTCATCGACTCAGCCGGCGCACCCCACTTCGCCACCGCGCGAATCACCGCCGCAGAATCGCCCGCCGGTGTCAATCCGTTCCACAGCGAAGAGAGCGACTCTCTGCTCTCGGGACGTCTCCGCGACTTCAATATATGCAACCAGCAGGGACTCGCCGAGATGTTCGACTCCTCGATCGGCGCCACCACGGTGCTCATGCCCTTTGGAGGAAAGACCGCCAGGACCAAGACACAGGTCAGCGTGCAGAAAATACCCGTGGGGAATCACTTCACCAACTTCGCCTCGATGATGTCGTGGGGCTTCGACCCCTTCCTGACAGAGTGGAGTCCCTATCACGGCGCCGCATACGCCGTGGTCGACGCCGTCGCGAAAGCTGTGGCGGCGGGAGCAGATTTCCGCCGCATGCGCTTCTCCTATCAGGAATACTTCGAGCGGATGCATTCTCCAGAATCCTGGGGAAAACCTCTGTCGGCGCTTCTCGGCGCCCTGAGGATGCAGAAGGAGCTGGGCCTCGCCTCCATCGGAGGCAAGGACTCCATGAGCGGCACATTCGGTAAAATCAGTGTGCCGCCGACACTGATAGCCTTCGGCATGGCGCCTGTGGACGCCAGGGAGGTGATCTCGCCTGAGTTCAAGAAAGCAGGACACCGACTCTACATGGTTCCGGCGGCGCGACGAGCCAACCTGATGCCGGACACTGAGGCGCTGGCAGCCATCTTCGACGCCCTGCACCGCGAGATAGCGGCCGGCCGGGTAGTGGCGGCTTTCGCCCTGGGAATGGGAGGAGTGAACGAGGCTTTGGTCAAGATGGCCATAGGCAATGAGACAGGTGCCGAAGTGACAGTGCCGGCAGGCACCGCCTGGGACAAAGAATACGGAGGCTTCCTGATCGAGGCGGCGGCCGACATCGACATTCCTGGAGCCGTCGAGATAGGAAAGACAATAGATAAGAAAGAGATAACGGTTAATGGCGAGAGTGTAAGCCTCGAACGGCTTAACGAAGAGCTTGCCTCCGGCTACGCGGCAGTGTTCCCTGACCGCGCCCGGGCCGAAGGAGAGGCTCCCGACGCGGCATGCTGCGAACCGGGACCGGATTATCCCGGCGAACCGGTGGAGCATCCGCTTGTGTACCTCCCTGTATTCCCTGGCACCAACTGCGACTACGACATGGCAGGGGCTTTCGAAGCCGCCGGCGCACGGACTCGTACCGGAGTGTTCCGGAACCTCACGGCAGAGGATATCTCCGCGTCGTGCCGCGAGATGGCCGCCGACATCGACGAATGCCACATCCTGGCCATAAGCGGAGGCTTCTCGGCCGCCGACGAACCTGACGGCAGCGGCAAATTCATCGCCAACGTACTGCTCAACGCCGAGGTCCGCGCAGCGGTGGAACGCCTTCTTGCGCGCGGGGGACTCATAATAGGAATCTGCAACGGATTCCAGGCCCTGGTGAAAAGCGGACTGCTGCCGTTCGGCAGAATCGGCGAACTCACTCCGGACTCCCCCACCCTATTCCGCAACAACATCAACAGACATATATCACTTATTGCCAACACCAGAGTGGGAACCGTGCGCTCTCCGTGGCTCAGAAGTTTCTCGCCGGGACAGCTCCATGCCATCCCCATGAGCCACGGCGAAGGGAAGTTCACCGCCGGTCCCGAGCTACTCGAGACGCTGCTCCGCAACGGACAGATAGCCTTCCAGTACGCCGGTCTCGACGGACACGCCACCATGGAGTCGCCATGGAATCCCAACGGCAGTTCATGGGCCATCGAGGGCATAGTCAGCCCCGACGGACGCATTCTCGGGAAGATGGGACATTCCGAACGCTACCGCGAGGGTCTGATGAAGAATGTGCCCGGAGACAAGAACCAGGGCATATTCGCAAATGCAGTGAATTATTTCCGAAAAACTGAAAAAACAAAATAAGCTACATAAACAATGGCAAAGAGTTATGAAGCCTCCGGCGTGAATCTGGAGGCAGGATATGAAGTAGTGAGCCGCATCAAGAAGCATGTGGCCTCCACCACGCGACCCGGCTGCATGGGAGGAATCGGCGCATTCGGAGGAATGTTCGATCTCGGGAGTCTCGGCTACCGTCATCCGGTGCTGGTGAGCGGCACGGACGGTGTGGGCACAAAGCTTAAAATCGCCTTTCTTCTCGACAAGCACGACACGATAGGCATAGACGCGGTGGCCATGTGCGTCAACGATGTCCTTGCCCAGGGCGCCGAGCCGCTTCTCTTCCTTGATTATGTGGCGGTCGGCAAGAACCGTCCGGAAGTGGTGGAGTCGATAGTGGCGGGCGTGGCCGAAGGCTGCCGTCAGGCGGGCTGCGCCCTCGTGGGCGGCGAAACCGCCGAGATGCCCGGCATGTATGCCCCCGAAGACTATGACATAGCGGGATTCACTGTCGGCGCCGTGGAGAAGGATGAGCTCATCGACGGTTCGAAAGTCGCCGAAGGAGACGTGCTTGTCGGGATTCCCTCGACCGGCGTGCATTCCAACGGCTTCTCGCTGGTGCGCAAGATAGTGGCCGACGCAGACCTCGACCTCGCGGCGCGCTATCCGGAGACCGGCGACAAGACCCTGGGAGAGACGCTCCTCACTCCGACAGCCATCTATGTGCGCCCGGTGCTCGCCATGATGAAGGCAGCCGACGTGCACGGCGTGGCCCACATCACAGGCGGCGGCTTCGACGAGAACATTCCCCGCATTCTCGGGGAGGGTCTCGGAGCAGAAATCGAGGAGGGAAGCTGGGAGATTCTTCCGGTGTTCCGTCTGCTCGAAAGATGCGGCGGCATACCTCACCGTGAAATGTTCAATATCTTCAACATGGGTATCGGCATGGTGGTGGCCCTATCGGAAACCGATGTTCCCAAAGCTCTGGAAAGTCTGCAGGCTTCCGGACTCAAGCCCTCCGTGATAGGTAAGGTCGTGACAGGGAACGGAGTAACAATCAAATAATTTCAATCAAGAAATAATGAAGGCATTAATAAGCGTAAGCGATAAAAGAGGGGTGGTTGAATTCGCCACAGCCCTGAACAACATGGGATGGGAGATCATCGCCACCGGCGGCACGATGAAAATGCTGCTGGATAGCGGACTCGCGGTGACAGGCATCAGCGAGGTGACGGGGTTTCCGGAAATATGCGGAGGACGCGTCAAGACGCTTCACCCCAAGGTGCACGGCGCGCTGCTCGGACGCCGCGACAATGAGGATGACATGAAACAGCTTGCAGAGAACGGCATAGGTCTGATCGACATGGTGGTCGTCAACCTCTATCCGTTCGAGGCGACGGTGGCCAAAGAGGGAGTGACTCTCGCCGACGCCATCGAGAACATCGACATAGGCGGCCCCTCGATGCTCCGCTCCGCGGCTAAGAACTGCAAGAGCGTCACCGTGGTATGCGACCCGGATGACTACTCCTCCGTGATTGAGGAAATCGCGTCCAACGGCAACACTCTCGCCGAAACACGTCTCCGTCTCTCGGCAAAGGCTTATACCCATACCGCACTTTACGACAGCCACATCGCGGAATATATGCGCCGTCAGGCCGGTCTTCCCGAAAAACTCTTCCTCGACTTCGACGAGGTGCAGGGACTCCGCTACGGAGAGAATCCCCACCAGGCCGCGAAGTTCTACCGCACCGGCAAAGAGTATTCCTACTCCGTGGCTACTGCGCGTCAGATCCAGGGCAAGGAACTGTCGTACAACAATATCCAGGATGCCAACGCAGCTCTTGAGATTGTCAGCGAATTTGACAAGCCTTTCTGCGTGGGCCTCAAGCACATGAATCCTTGCGGAGCTGCCGTGGGAACGGATGTGCTCGATGCGTGGACACGAGCTTACGAAGCCGACAAAGTCAGCATCTACGGCGGTATCGTGGCTTTCAACCGTCCCGTCACCGGAGAGACCGCGCTCGCACTCAAACCGATATTCCTTGAAATAGTGATGGCTCCGGCTTTCGAACCGGAAGCACTGGAGATTCTCTCCAAGAAGAAGAACCTCCGTCTGCTCGAGGTGAAGATGGAACAGCGCGGTGAAAGCCGCCGCCAGTATGTGGGAGTCACAGGCGGTCTGCTCGTGCAGGACGCCGACACCAAATGCCTCGACATCACCGACGCGATGACTGTCACCAAGCGACATCCCGACGCACGGCTTCTCGCCGACATGGATTTCGGATGGAGAATAGTGAAACATGTGAAAAGCAACGCCATAGTCGTGGTCAAGGATGGCGCGACAGTGGGCGTCGGCGCCGGGCAGATGAACCGCGTCGGCTCGGCCGGAATCGCCCTCGAGGAGGCCAAGGCCGCCGGTGCCACCGAAGGTCTGGTACTCGCCTCCGACGGATTTCTGCCGTTTGACGACACCGTGGAACAAGCCTCCCGCTACGGCGTGGCCGCCATCGTACAGCCTGGAGGCTCGATCCGCGACGAGGACTCTATCAAGAAAGCCGACGAGAAAGGTATCGTGATGCTCTTCACCGGCATGCGCCACTTTAAGCACTGATCCGATGGGAAAGAAAGTTCTTGTGACAGGAGGGGGAGGAAGATGCCACGCCATCGTGGACGCCCTCTCGCGCTCGCCTCAGGTGGAGAAAATCTACTCGGCTCCCGGCAACGCGGGAATCGCGCGACAGGCGGAATGCGTGCCGATAGCCGTATCGGACATCGACTCTCTTCTCGCATTCGCCAGGGAGAAGGAAATAGACCTGACAGTAGTGGGTCCGGAGGGCCCCCTTGCCGCAGGGATCGTGGACCGGTTCCGTGAGGAGGGATTGCGGATATTCGGTCCCACAAAAAGCGCGTCGCGCATCGAGAGCAGCAAGGAATTCGCCAAAGACCTGATGAGCCGCCACGGCATACCGACCGCTTCTTACCGCACCTTCTCCGACTTTGACGAAGCTCTTGCATACATCAAGGCGGGACCGGTGCCGGTTGTGATCAAATACGACGGACTCGCAGCGGGAAAGGGAGTGGTTGTAGCCCTCACCTACAGCGAGGCGGAGGATGCCCTTCGCGATATGCTCCTTGACGAATGTTTCGGACAGGGACGCGTGGTGATCGAGGAGTTCCTTGACGGACCGGAATTCTCATTCATGTGTCTGGTGAACGGCCGCAAACTGTATCCGCTGGCGATCGCACGAGACCATAAACGTGCGTTCGACAACGACCGGGGGCCCAACACCGGCGGCATGGGAGCCTACTCCCCGGTTCCGTTTGTCACCGAAGAAATCCGGGAGACCGCCCTCCGCACCATCCTGCAGCCTGTGGCCGACGCGATGGCCGACGAGGGAGTACCGTTCACCGGCGTGCTCTACGGCGGACTCATTCTCCACAAGGGTACTCCCAAGGTGATTGAATTCAACGCCCGTTTCGGCGACCCGGAGACAGAGGTTGTGCTCCCCCGGCTCAAAAGCGATTTCTACGCTCTTCTCGACGCGGCTGTCGATGGCCGGGATTTCGAGACGGAATGGTCATCTGACACAACTCTCGGCATAGTCATGGCCGCCAAAGGATATCCCGGCAGTTATGAGAAAGGATATGTGGTGCGCGGACTTGAGAACGCCGGGAAGGTGTATCACATGGGCACTGTCGACAGGGAGGGGAAGATACTGACTTCGGGAGGCCGTGTGCTCATGCCCGTGGCGACTGCCCCGACACTTGCCGAAGCCCGCTCGGAAGCCATGAAGGCCGTAAAGGCCATTGACTGCGGTGCCCTCTTCTTCCGCAGTGACATCGGTGCCAGGGAGGCCAGGTAAATACAGTTAGGTATAACTAATTTTTAAAAGACACTTATAACTGACAAATGATTATCAGTGGAAAAGACCTCGCGCTCCGCATCAAGCATGATATCGCGGAGAAAGTGAAGGAGTGTGAGAAAAAATATGGCCGTGTGCCTCACCAGGTGGTGATTCTCGTAGGCGAGGACCCGGCAAGCATGTCATACGTCAAATCGAAAGGAAAGGATGCCGAACAGGTGGGCTTCAAAGGCACCACCATCCGGCTGCCCGAGTCTACTTCCGAGCAGGAACTGCTCGACCTCATCGCCAGCCTTAACGCCGACGAGGGAGTGGACGGCATACTGGTCCAGCTCCCGGTACCGGAACATATCGACGAGTCCAAAGTGATTGCCGCCATCAGTCATGAGAAAGATGTGGACGGATTCCACCCTCTCAATGTGGCCGCCCTGTGGCAGAAGAATCCCTGTGTGAACCCCTGCACACCGAAGGGAGTGATAAAGATGCTTGAGGAAGCGGAGGTTGAGATCGAGGGAAAACGCGCCGTGGTGATCGGCCGCAGCAACATCGTGGGTCTTCCCATGGCCAAAATGCTTCTTGACCGCAATGCCACGGTGACGGTGGCCCACAGCCGTACGCGCGATCTGCCCGAAATATGCCGTCAGGCCGACATCCTGGTGGCCGCCGTAGGACGGCTCCGTTTCATCACCGAGGAGATGGTGGCTCCCGGCGCGGTGGTCATCGACGTGGGTGTGAACCGCGACCCGGAGACAGGCAAACTCGCCGGCGACGTCGACTACGAGCATGTGGCGCCGAAAGCTTCGGTCATCACACCGGTTCCCGGCGGAGTCGGACCGATGACCCGCGCCTGCCTGATGGAGAACACTCTTGAATGCTTCCTGTCGAAAATGAACCGACGTTAAGTTTCATTCCCCTAACCGAATAAATCATGATTGAAAGATATTCACGCCCCGAAATGAGGGCAATCTGGACCGAACAGAATAAATTCGACGCTTACCTCGAAGTGGAGATTCTCGCCGCCGACGCATGGCGCGAACTCGGCGTGGTTCCCGCGGAGGATATAGTGAAACTACGCGAAAAAGCCACTTTCAGCATCCCCCGCATCAAGGAGATCGAGGAGCAGACCCGCCACGACATCGTGGCCTTCACCCGCGCCGTAAGCGAAAGCCTCGGCGAGGAGCGCAAGTGGATCCATTACGGTCTGACATCTACCGACGTGGTTGACACGGCCAACGGATACCTTCTCCGCCAGGCCAACGACATTCTCCGCGACGACCTGGACCGCTTCGCCGCGATGCTCCGCGAGCAGGCAAGAAAGTACAAGTACACCCCCTGTATCGGACGCACGCACGGAATCCATGCAGACATTACCTCGTTCGGCCTCAAGTGGGTGCTCTGGCACGCGGAGATGCAGCGCAACATCAAGCGCTTCCGCGAGGCCGCGCGCGGCGTGGAGGTCGGCAAGATCAGCGGCGCCGTCGGCAATTTCGCCAACATCCCCCCGTTTGTGCAGGACTATGTATGCGAGAAACTCGGCATAGAGAGTGCCGACATCTCAACCCAGGTGATCCAGCGCGACCGCCACGCATGTTATCTGGCCACAATCGCTCTGATCGGAGCCTCGATCGAGCAGATGGCCATGGAGGTGCGCGGCCTTCAGCGCACGGAAGTGCACGAACTGGAGGAGTCCTTCGGCAAAGGACAGAAAGGATCGAGCGCAATGCCCCACAAACGCAACCCGATCGGATCGGAAAACATGTGCGGCTGCGCCCGGGTGCTCCGCGGGTACATGGCGACGGCCTACGAGAACGTGGCGCTCTGGCACGAACGCGACATATCGCACTCGGCCACCGAGCGCATCATCCTCCCGGACGCCACCATGCTCCTCGACTACATGCTCAACCGCATGATGCGCATCCTCGGAAACCTCACGGTGTTCGAGGACAAGATGAAGAGCAATATCTACATCACCAACGGGGTGATCTTCGCCCAGCGCGTGATGAACGCACTGATCGGGAAGGGTTTCGCCCGCGAAAAGGCATACGACACGGTGCAGCCGGTGGCCATGCGCGCCATGGCGGCGGGAGTGCCGTATCTCGACCTTCTCCGCGAAGACCCGACAGTGACGGCAAACCTTACCCCCGAAGAACTCGAAGGATGCTTCACGCTCGACTACTACCTGAAAAACGTGGACTATATCTTCAAACGCAACAACATAGACTAATCAATCATGTCAGAAACTCTTGTAGTGGTCGGCTCCCAGTGGGGCGACGAAGGAAAAGGGAAAATCACGGACTATTTCGCCACGCGCGCCGACATGGTGGTGCGCTACCAGGGCGGCAACAACGCCGGACACACCGTGATGTTCGACGGCAACAAATATTCGCTGCAAAGCATCCCCTCGGGCATTTTCAACCCCGCGACGGTCAACGTGATGGGCAACGGCATGGTAATCAATCCCGTGTCGTTGTGCGCCGAGCTCGACAAGCTTCATGAGCGCGACATCACCGACTATAAGCTGCGCATCTCCTCGCGCGCGGCGATGGTAATGCCCTGGCATCCGCTTCTCGACGGCGCTTACGAGGAGAGCAAGGGGGAAGCGCTCATCGGCACCACCAAGAAGGGCATAGGCCCCGCCTACTGCGACAAGTACAGCCGCACGGGGCTCCGGATGGGCGACCTGCTCGACCCGGAGTATTTCCGTGAACGCCTCGGTGCCGCGCTCGACATCAAGAACCGAGAGCTGGAGATGCTCGGGTTACGTACTTTCGACGCCGACGAAGTATTCGAACAGTACATAAAGCTGGCCGAAAGACTCGCACCGATGATCTGCGACACGTCGGAACTTGTCAACGGAGCGCTTCGCACCGACGGGGAACGCGTGCTCTTCGAAGGCGCGCAGGGAATGATGCTCTGCATCGACCACGGCACTTATCCGTATGTAACATCCTCGAGCCCGTCGGCGGCCTCGGTACCCGTCGGCGCCGGCATAGCGCCGCAGTGGATCCGCAAAGTTGTGGGCGTGGCCAAAGCCTATTGCACCCGCGTAGGTTCAGGACCTTTCCCCACGGAACTGCATGATGCCACAGGCGACGGCATTCGCGAGCGCGGTCACGAATACGGCACCGTCACCGGACGCCCGCGGCGCATAGGATGGTTCGACGCCGTTGTCGGCCGCTACACAGCGCAACTCGGCGGGATCACCGACTGGGCAATCATGCTCCTCGACGTGCTCACAGGCGTGGATACAATCCGGATATGCACCGACTACGAACTCGACGGCCGCCGGATCAAGAATCCCCCCCCGACCATCGCGGCGCTCGAACGCTGCAAGCCGGTGTATATCGAAATGCCCGGATGGCAGGAAGACATCACCGGATGCCGGACATACGCGGAACTTCCGGAGAATGCCCGGAAATACGTAGAAAAACTCGCCGAACTCACCGGAGTGCAGATCGGGATGATTTCCGTCGGTCCAGACCGCAAGCAGACAATTATCGTCGATAAAGAACTCGAAAAATTTTAACAGTACAATTTATGTCATTTATAGAAGAAAAAATCAGACAGGAAGGGTTCACGTTCGACGACGTGCTTCTCATCCCGGCATTTTCAGACGTGACACCGAATATGGTGAGTCTCAAGACCCGCTTCTCGCGCAACATCACGCTGAACATCCCGCTGGTGTCGGCGGCAATGGACACGGTTACCGAGGCCCAGATGGCGATAGCGATTGCCCGCGAGGGAGGTATCGGCGTGATCCACAAGAACATGTCGATAGCGAGCCAGGCCGCGCAGGTGCGCAAGGTGAAACGCGCCGACTCGGGAATGATCTACGATCCCGTCACCATCACCCGGGAGGAAACCGTGGCCGACGCCCTGCGGCTTATGCGCGAGAACCGCATCGGAGGAATACCGGTGGTGGACGCCGACCGCCATCTGATAGGTATCCTCACCAACCGCGACCTCCGTTTCCAGACGGACATGAGTCTGCCGGTGGGCGATGTCATGACTTCTGAAAATCTGGTCACCACCAAGAAGCAGAACCTGGCCGAGGCTTCGCAGATATTGCTTGAAAACAAGATAGAGAAACTCCCCGTGGTGGATGATGACAACCGTCTGGTAGGGCTCATCACATACCGCGACATCACCAAGATCAGCGAGTTTCCCAACGCCTGCAAGGACTCGAAAGGAAGACTGCGCGTGGCGGCGGGCGTGGGCGTGACCGGCGACACCCTCGAGAGGGTGGCTGCACTGGTGGAGAATGGCGTAGACGCGGTTGTGATCGACACCGCGCACGGTCATTCGGCCAATGTGGTACGCACACTCAAGACCGTCAAGGAGAAATTCCCGCAGATTGATGTGGTAGTGGGCAACATCGCCACAGCCGAGGCCGCAGAGTTCCTCATCGAGGCGGGTGCCGACGGCATCAAGGTAGGCATAGGTCCGGGATCGATATGCACAACCCGTATCGTGGCCGGCGTGGGAGTTCCGCAGCTTACCGCGATTTACGACGCCGCCAAGGCCGCGCACCGTCACGGAGTTCCCGTGATCGCCGACGGAGGTCTCCGCTATTCGGGCGACATCGTCAAGGCTCTTGCCGCCGGGGGCGACTCGGTGATGATGGGCTCGATGTTCGCAGGCGTGGAGGAATCGCCGGGCGAGACCATCATCTATAACGGCCGCAAGTTCAAGTCCTACCGGGGCATGGGCTCCGTCGAGGCCATGCAGGCCGGATCCAAGGACCGCTATTTCCAGAACGACCAGACGGATTCATCGAAGTTCGTGCCAGAGGGAATCGTGGCCCGCGTGCCCTACAAAGGTGTGCTCGGCGAGACTGTCTATCAACTTATCGGAGGTCTCCGTTCCGGCATGGGGTATTGCGGCGCCAAGGACATCGAGACGCTGCACGACGCCAAGTTCGTGCGAATCACCTCGGCGGCGGTCATAGAGAACCATCCGCACGACGTGACCATCACCAAAGAGGCACCCAACTATTCACCCGGAAACTGACAGGCCATGCAAAAAATTCTGATAATCGATTTCGGATCGCAATACACCCAGCTGATCGCACGCCGCGTACGTGAGCTCAACGTATATTGCGAGATCCATCCGTTCAACCATATCCCGGAGATCGACGCCGACACGCTCGGCGTGATTCTCTCGGGAAGTCCGTACTCCGTAACGGACCCGGACGCGCCATGCCCCCCGCTCGATGCGTTTCGCGGAAAATTGCCGCTGCTGGGAGTCTGCTACGGCGCCCAGTACCTCGCCCGGCTCGCCGGAGGGACGGTGCAGTCGGCTCCGGCACGCGAATATGGCCGCGCCATGCTTGAGGTGGTCGACGCCGAGGACCCGCTTATGCGCGCCCTCCCCTCCCCCTCGCAGGTATGGATGTCGCACGGCGACACCATCACCGACGCGCCTGAATCGTTCAGCATCATCGGCAGCACGGAACACGTGCGTTGCGCGGCTTTCCGCGTGAAGGGCGAGCGCACATGGGGAATACAGTTCCATCCGGAGGTGTACCACTCGACGCACGGCATGACGCTGCTGCGCAATTTCGTGATGGATATCTGCGGATGCAGCGGAGAATGGAGTCCGGCTTCATTCATCGCGGAGACCGTGGCCGGGCTGCGCGAGAAGCTTGGCGACGACACCGTCATCCTCGGTCTCTCCGGAGGTGTGGACTCATCCGTTGCGGCCATGCTCCTCCACAAGGCCATCGGCAGCAACCTCCATTGCATCTTCGTTGACTCGGGACTTCTCCGCAAGGACGAGTTCGCGGAAGTAATGGAGTCTTACAAGGACATGGGACTCAACGTGCGGGGTGTGAATGCCGCAGAACGGTTCTTCACGGACCTCAAGGGAGTGACCGACCCGGAGCAGAAGCGCAAGATAATCGGCCGCGACTTCGTGGAGGTATTCAATGCGGAGGCCAAGAAGATCGGAGGCGCCAAGTGGCTGGCTCAAGGCACCATCTATCCCGACGTGATCGAAAGCTGCTCGGTGAAAGGACCGTCGGCCACCATCAAGTCGCACCACAATGTAGGAGGACTTCCCAAAGAGATGAACCTCAAGATAGTGGAGCCGCTGCGACTGCTTTTCAAGGATGAGGTGCGCCGTGTGGGCCGCGAGATGCAGATGCCTCAGCATCTGCTGGGACGCCACCCCTTCCCCGGGCCGGGACTCGGAATCCGCGTGCTCGGAGAAGTCACTCCAGAGAAAGTCGACATCCTGCAGCAGGCCGACAAGATATTCATCGACGGGCTGCGTCGGGAAGGCCTCTACGACAAAGTATGGCAGGCAGGCACCATCCTGCTGCCGGTGCGGTCGGTGGGCGTGATGGGCGACGCGCGCACTTACGAGAACACAGTCGCGCTCCGCGCCGTGATCTCGACTGACGGCATGACAGCCGACTGGGTACACCTCCCCTACGAATTCCTCGCGCAGGTAAGCAACGACATCATCAACCACGTCCGCGGCGTAAACCGCGTAGTCTACGACATCTCCTCCAAGCCGCCGGCAACTATCGAGTGGGAGTAAGACACAAGGTTGACGAAATTCCTACGGAACAAATAAATCCAGCATTATCAATAAAAAGCAATTCCGCGGAAAACGCAAGAGTTTCCGCGGAATTGCTTTTTCTTGTCAAGGGACTTTCTGCCTTTCCCCAAAAACCGGAACAGATCAATGTTTCGGGCGGGGACGGAGTGCATAAAGGCCAAGGAGGGTGGCTATCAGGAGGAGAATGGCGCCGGTGATGAAGATTACCGAATAGGAGGTGGCGTCCGCAAGAAGGCCCCAGCCTCCGGAAGCTACGGCTCCGCCGGCACTCAGGGCGACAGATACCGTGGCAAATATGCGGGAGTAGTCCCTGGAACCCACCACGGTGCGCGTGAGCATGGCGGTCTGCACCGTGACTCCGGCGTAGCACCATCCGAAGAAGAAACTACCCGTCAGGACCACCCATAGCACGGAAGGGGCTGACACAATAGCCGCGAGGCCTACCGCGCCTCCTATAGTGCTGATAAGAAGTCCGGCGGTGCAGTTGCGGTCATTTATCCAACCGAGCATAAGTTTGCCGAGCGTGACACCGGCCATCGATGCGGCAGCCGCAAGAGAGGCCTGCTCGAGCGAGAATCCGGAATTTTCGGCAAATCCCGGGATGAAGAGATTCAACGTGGAGCATCCCATCATGATGAACGCGAACACTATGAGAGCATAGAACACCGGCATCCTGACGGCCTCCGCGTAGGTTATTCCTTCTTCCGCCGGCTTACCTCCGGCAGCATCGACGGCAACCTTATCCATGCCGAATTTCATGAGACCGACATCCTCCGGCCCTGAGCAGGAGCGCCAACAACGGCGACACTCCTAAAAGGACTATGCCCCCGAATACATAATATGCCATCCGCCATCCCCATTCTCCGATGATCCATCCTCCCATAGGGTTGAATATCATTCCTCCGAGACCGGAAGCGGCAACGCATATTCCGATCATCAGTCCCATGCCGGTATGGAACCAGCGGTTTATCAGCGTCGGATAACTCATGTAGAGCAGGAATGCTATCGATACTCCGAGGAGCGCGCCTACGGCATAGAATCCCCACAGCGTCGACATCATCCCCATCAGACAGAGAGCCACGCCGTTCAGGACAGATGCTCCGGTGAAGAGCCACCGGGCGCTGTATCGCTCGAGCATACGGCCCGCGACGGGCAGCATAAGCGACGAAGCCACGTACATGAACGTCATGTAGAGTCCGAACGAGCCGACAGAGATTCCCAGATCGGCGGTTACAGGCTTGTAGAATATCCCGGCGCAACTGAACGTGAGGCCGACATTGACTCCCATCATCAGACAACAGCATGCCGCGATGACAAATGCATAGTGTATTTTCGCTTTCATGATATAGATTTACCCCGCTTTACTTGTCAGTGACCGCCTCCTTGCGAGTGACCACTGTGCCGTCGGCTCGGATTTCGCGGACAATGTAGATACCTGCCGCCGGCTTATCGGTGCCGAGGTCAATTCCTGAAAGCGAAAGGTATCTGCGTTCCACTACGGCAGACTCTCCTTCGACAGAATCTATACCCGTGGGAGCACTCACCTTGAAGTAGACGGGATCGGTAAGCCAGCTCTGCGTTTTGGAATCGTATACAGATGCATAATATGTCATTTCGGGGGAAGCTCCTGGAATTGCGAACGTCCACTTGGCCGTAGCTGTTTCCTGGTCACCGATGCCGATGAACTCCGAATCACATCCTAACAGGCCATTATCCGTGGGTTGCTCGAACACATACAGTTTGGCCGACCCTCCGAAATACCCGTAGGAGCATGTTACTTCGGCTGTCGCCGTCACATTTTCCGGATTCTGGTTGTCGGGGACGCGCAGATCGGAGAACGTGAGTACGGGATATGTTCTTCCATTGAGGCGTACCTTAATGGGGGCGGAGAGAAATTTGTAACCGGAGTTGAGTGACTGCAGAAGCACCAGATCGTAGGTTCCGGGCATTGGAATCACCTGAGAGCCGTTGTTGTCGGTAGGATACTTGAGAGCCGTCACATAATCCAATTCCATGCTTTCGCCCGGATTAAGGACAACGAACGACTTGTCGCCGACGGCCTTGACAGAATTGCCGGAAAGGATTGCGGCGACAACTGCTCCGGAGAAAACCTCGGAGTCATCGGTGTTGGTGACTGTCGCCGAGCATCTGAACTTCTGGCCCTGATATATTTCTCCGATGAGTCTCAGATTCTCAGCCCATGCCGCAGCAGGCTGAACAGGGGTGAAATAAGCTGTCTTGTCCCTGACTGTCATGATGTAGGCCCCGACCTCGGAATTCTCTACCATAATCGGCTGAGGATCCGAGTTTCCGGCCTTGCAGGCCGGCTGTACGGTGTACGCTCCTTCGGCAAGTACAGAAGGCAATACCACGGACCAGGTCTTTCCGGTATATCCGTAATATGGCTGCAGATTCCCGATCTGTTCCCAACAGGGCATGAACTGGGAGTCGCCGTTTTCGGACGTGATAATGATACCGATGCTTGCGCCGGAGAGTGTACGGTAGTCATAGTTGTAGAACGAACCCGTGAAACTGATGTCCAGTCCGAGGCCGGAACTCTCCTGATTGATTACGAAAGCGCCTCTCCAGAGGAGTTTGCCGGGAGTGGTTTCGACGGTTACATGCTCTTTTGACACGCCTGTCACGATTCCCTGACTGAAGTTATATCCGGAGGTATGTCCGCCTATGCCCTGCGAGCGGGGGTCGAGGGCTGTAAGCAGGAAGTATCCGTCGCTCATTCCTCCCCATCCCCAGTTGAAGTGGAAATAACCTTCGGAGTAACCGTCGCATACGAATGCGTGGCCCCCGGTGTTGCTCGCGCCGTCGTAATACATCGGGCCATATTGGCGAAGATTCTCATAGACGATATCTTCCCATTCCGAGATGCTGTAATAATCCCGCTCTATGTATTCCAGCCCGGGATCATATCCGAACGACTCGACTAAAGCGCGGCACACGGGTATGGATTTCGCCCCGGATTCCATGGGACTGTAATTCATGTTCACACTGATTCCGCAGACGCTCATCAGAGTGGCCACCGCCTCCCGGCTGTCTTCGGAGGAACTGTCGTCGTAGACATCGAGCATCTTATCCCACTCGAACTTTATGGAGGGGGATATGCTTAAATTCTGGGAATAGCCTCCGTTACTCCATGTATATGAGTAATTGTCCTGGACATTTGCGGGGAATTTATAATAGTTGAGCACCTGCGCCATGGCGGTGGCTACGCAACCGGTGACGCATCGGGTGTCGCCGGCCATGGGACACTTGTCGTTGAATGGAGCATCCTGATTCCATTTTGTGGTTACCAGCGGACCGATGGCAACCCGGTCGCCGTCGGCGCGCATCACGGGAGCGGGCACATCGGAAGCGGGAGCATTCGCGGCGTTAAAGGCCACCTGCTCGGCAAGCGAGCCGAGCCAGTAGCGCATGCCGTCGGGAAGGTCAGCCTCGCTGGCGGGGAGGGTTCCGCTGTCGGAAAATCCAAGCAGAGGCACAGTGGTGTCATCGGCGGAGAGCACCATGAATCCACCCTGCCGCGAAGCGAAGACATAGACCATCGGGGCGTTCCCGACGCTTCTTGTGAATCGAAGGACGGGAGCTCCCGACTGAATGGCACGGACTTTTGCCGGTCCGTTTTCGCCGGCGAGACGGCCGAGGGCGGCCTCCGGAGTGAGTGGAGCGGCCGACGCCATTGCCGCGGTCATGCACAGCGCCGATACAAGTATTTTTTTTCTCATGTTATATGTTGTTTTTAGATTTCTGCTATAAGATGGTCTGCAGATTTGTCCTCTGCATGAATATGCGACAAAAGTAATATATTTATTTCACATCTGCAAACTCAGTATTTTTATTACGTCTTTTATTTTTCAGCATACCTTATGCAAAGAAAAATGCGATCGTCATCGGGTTCGTGAAAAGTTTTTGGGAAATAGTTGGCGGGGTTGTGAAATTACGCTATATTTGCAACATGCTTCGGTCCGCGGACCGGATTATTCAGCCTATAAGAGCGCAATTCCATTAAATGGAGCCAGTTGACGCGCTCGCCAACTCAACCAACCGCAACCTAAAATCTACATGGAAAACGATCTTAACGCAGCCACGGGCTTCACGCCGGAACAGATAGAACGCGACCGGCGCGTGCTCGAGTTGCTGTCGCAGAATTTCGGCAGCATCCAGGCGGCCTCGACGGAAATCATCAACCTCGAGGCAATTCTCAACCTCCCCAAAGGGACGGAGCATTTCGTGGCCGACCTCCACGGCGAGGACGAGGCTTTCCGCCATATCCTCAAGAACGCGTCGGGCAATATCAAGCGCAAGGTCCATGAGATCTACGGCAACACCATGCGCGACTCGGAACTGTCGCAGCTCTGCTCGCTGATCTATTATCCTGAGCAGAAACTCGACCTGATCGCCCAGGAAGAGAAAGATCTTGACAATTTCTACAACATCACGCTCCACCGTCTGGTAAAGGTGCTTCAGACAGTGTCATCGAAGTACACCCGCTCCAAGGTCCGCAAGGCGCTCCCGCCGGAATTCGCCTATATCATCGAGGAGCTTCTCCACGAGGCTCCGTCGGAGGAAAACAAACAGATGTACTATGCGCGCGTGGTGGAGACAATCATCTCCTGCGGACAGGCCAATGAATTCATCATCGCCATCTGCAACGTGATCCAGCGTCTGAGCATCGATTCGCTGCACATCCTCGGCGACATCTACGACCGCGGCCAGGGCGCCCACATCATCATGGACACGCTCCAGGGATACAAGAACTACGACATCCAGTGGGGCAATCACGACGCGCTCTGGATGGGAGCCTGCGCAGGCAACGACTGCTGCATAGCCAACGTGCTCCGCAACGCCCTCCGCTACGGCGACATGGACACTCTCGAGGAGGGCTATGGCATCAACCTTATGCCTCTGGCCACTTTCGCAATGGACAAGTACGCCGACGACCCGTGCACGGTGTTCAATCCCAAGGTGGACCCCGCACGCTGGGCCGGCGAGGAGAAAAATCTCGCCATCCTCGCCAAGATGCACAAGGCGATCGCCGTGATCCAGTTCAAACTGGAAGGGGGCATTATCGACAAGCATCCCGAATGGAACCTTTTCGCCCGCAAACTCCTCGACAAGATGGACGCGGGATTCGCCAACGTCACCATCGGCGGAGCGTCGTACCCGATGCTCGACTCCAATTTCCCGACCATCGACCCGGCCGATCCCTACGCGCTGACCGAGGAAGAGAGGATTCTGGTGGAGAAGCTGCACCGCTCTTTCGCGATAAGCGACAAGCTGCGCCGCCACATCAAGATATTCTTCTCACACGGATGCATGTACACCGTGCGCAATTCCAACCTGATGTTCCACGCCTCGGTGCCACTCAACGAGGACGGCACCCTGAAGGAGATCGATGTGATGGGACACCGCTACAAAGGGAAGGAGCTTCTGCACAACATCGGGATGCTGATCCGTTCAGCATTCGACAGGGACACCGATCCAGTCACCAAGGAATACGCCACGGACTATATATGGTACCTCTGGTGCGGACCGGACTCGCCGCTGTTCGACAAGTCGGCGATGACCACCTTCGAGCGATATTTCATAGCCGACCAGGATACCCATACCGAGCACAAGGGTAACTATTACAAGCTCCGCGACCGGGAGGATGTGTGCGACATGATTCTCGACGAGTTCGGCGTTACGGGCGAACACCGCCACATCATCAACGGCCATGTGCCGGTGAAGGTGGGCAAAGGAGAAAAACCGGTAAGAGCCAACGGGAAACTGATGGTGATCGACGGCGGATTCTCGAAGGCATACCACACCACGACGGGCATCGCAGGCTTCACGCTCGTGTATCATTCGAAGGGACTGGTGCTTGTGCAGCACGAGCCGTTCAGCAGCACCGAGGAGGCCATCCGCGAGGGTACCGACATCGTGTCGACCACCCAGCTGGTGGAGTTGAGCCAGAACCACATGCGCGTCCGCGACACCGACATGGGCCGCGAACTGCAGCGTCAGATCGACGAACTGCGCGAACTGCTATACGCTTACCGCCACGGACTGATCAAGACGAAGCAGTGAGCCGGTAGGCATTGCAGCCGAGATAGTTGCCGAGCACTATCGAGGGGTAGAACGCCAGCAGGTCGGCCCAGTGGCCGGATATATAATCTGGCGAAAGGCAACAGATGTAGAAGGCGTCGGCCACACAGTGTGGCAATCCGCAGAGGATAAAGGCGGGGATTCCGAACAGAAGCGGGAGCCAGTGTCCCTTGGCGGCGTTCTGGACCGCGAGAGTCATGATGAATCCGCATCCAACCGAAAGAAGTCCGCAGCGGAGCGGTCCGGAGGCGAAACGCATGTCAAGAATGCCCTCGGCCGCGCTGCAGGTGGCAGGCGTGTTGATCGCCAGGGCAAGGGCAAGACACCCGACGATGTTCCAAAGCAACATCGCGAGCAGCCATCCGTAGCGCCCCTCACGCCCCCAGACAAACTGCGACTTGCCGGTGAAGAGATTCAGCCCCGATGTGATCACGGCGATCAGACCGAACGCAAACAACACCGCCCCGGCCACACCGCCGACACGGAGATATATCGTCCCGCCGAACGAGATACAAATCCCGGCAAGGACCCCCTTGATGATGTCTTTCTGATTCATGCCGCAAAATTAACATTTTCCCGTGTAAAAAAAGCGATTATTTTTTGCATATTGAAAAATTTGAGTTATTTTTGCACAAAATTGATGACATACTTCAAAACCGTGACATCACCGTCACGGCACCAAAGACAACAACGGATATAACAACAACCTCAACAAAAAAACATAAAAACAACAACCATGGAATTACCTTTTGCAGAATCATGGAAAATCAAGATGGTCGAACCCATCAAGAAGAGTACCCGCGAAGAGCGCGAGCAGTGGCTTAAAGAAGCCAAATACAATGTGTTCATGCTCCGTTCGGATCAGGTTTACATCGACTGTATCACCGACTCTGGTACAGGCGCGATGAGCGACCGCCAGTGGGCGGCGATGATGACCGGAGACGAGAGCTACGCAGGTGCACGCTCTTTCTATGAGCTGAAGGATACTATCACCCGCATCACAGGCTTCGAGTATGTGATCCCCACCCACCAGGGCCGCGCTGCCGAGAACGTGCTTTTCTCCCACCTCGTGAAGGAAGGCGACATCGTTCCGGGCAACTCTCACTTCGACACCACCAAGGGTCACATCGAGAGCCGAAAGGCTTTCGCTGTAGACTGCACCGTCGACGAGGCAAAGGACACCCAGCTCGAAGTGCCCTTCAAGGGCAACGTGGATCTCGACAAGCTTGAGAAATGCCTTGCCGAGAACGCCGACAAGATACCTTTCATCATCGTGACGATCACAAACAACACCGCCGGCGGACAGCCCGTTTCGATGGACAACCTCCGCGGCGTGCGCAAGATCGCCGACAAGTACAACAAGCGCGTCGTTTTCGACTCGGCCCGCTTCGCCGAGAACGCATACTTCATCAAGATGCGCGACCCGCAGTACAAGGATGCCACCATCAAGGAGATCTGCAAGGAGATGTTCTCTCTGGCCGACATCATGACAATGTCGTCGAAGAAGGACGGTCTGGTCAACATGGGTGGATTCATCGCAACCCGCTGGGAGGACATCTATGAGGGCGCGAAGCGCTTCGTGATTCCTTTCGAAGGCTTCCTCACCTATGGCGGCATGAACGGCCGCGACATGGCCGCCCTCTCCGTAGGTCTTGACGAGAACACCGAGTTCGACATGCTCCAGACCCGCATCAAGCAGGTTGAATACCTCGCAGCCAAGCTCGACGAGTACGGCATCCCTTATCAGCGTCCCGTGGGCGGTCACGCCCTCTTCATCGACGCCGACAAGGTGCTCGACCGCATCCCCAAGGAGGAGTTCCCCGCACAGCGTCTCACCATGGAGCTCTATCTCGAAGCCGGCGTACGTGGCTGCGAGATCGGTTACCTTCTCGCCGACCGTGATCCCGTCACCCGCGAGAACCGCTTCACCGGCAACGACTTCCTGCGTCTCTGCATCTGCCGCCGCACCTACACCAACAACCACATGGATGTGATCGCGGCCGCTCTCAAGAACGTGTATGACCGCCGCAACGAAATCACCCGCGGTGTGAAGATCACCTGGGAGGCCGAACTGATGCGCCACTTCACCGTACAGCTCGAACCCCTCGGATAAGACCCCATTCAAAAAATTCAGAGTCAGACCTTTCCGGCCTGACCCGATAGAAAAACGCTGCCGCGGACACCTGCGGCAGCGTTCTTTTTTATTATAGCCACCAGGTCACCGCACAGCCTCAGACTTTTGCATTCCAGAAAAATTTGCTAAATTTGTGAATGACACATACACATCCATCATATTCCGACAAACACAGTATAATACCGGTTTCCACCAATCCGCAGACGATTTATCTTATGCTTCTGACGCTGATATTGTCATACATACCGGTTTCGGCTGCAAATCACTCTTCCAGAATTGATTCATTGATTGAAGAATGCAAATCCGCTGTAGACGGGCGTCGCTATTCCAATGCTGCCAAAAAGGGGGAAGAACTTGCTTCGGCCGGTAATTCGGAAGGAGATTCAGTTGCATTTATGCTGGGACTGTGCTATAAAGTCAACGCCTTGATTTCCAGTCAGGACACAACTGACTATTTATCTGATATCAACACAATCAAAGTCATGTATCCTGCCTTTAAGAACAATGGTAATAAAGAAGCCGCCGCAAAAATGGCACAGACACTGGGGAAATACAATCACCTGGTTCACAACGCATATTCACAATCACTTCAATATTACCTTGACGCATTGAAAATACATGAAAGCACAAAGAATGATATAGAGACAATTGCAGACCTGTCCTTAATCGCAGTGATTTATCTCCATAAACAAGAACCCTCCGGTTGGGATTATGCAATCAAGGCCTATAACAAAGCAAAGGACATCCGGCACAAGCCTTCCATATATATCACAGCAGCCAACATGGCTAATTATCTTTGCAACAACCGCGATTTCCAGGGAGCCATCACTCATATAAAAGAGGCATTTGAAATAGCCGACATCCTTCATTACGATACGGAACGCACATATCTCAATACATTTCTGGGATCCGCTTACGAATCCACCGGACAAAGCTCCCTGGCCGAAAAATACTACAAAGTCGCCATGAAAATATCAGAAGGAACCACCCCTTCCGACATCGCATACGCAGGAATCAAGTATGCCGTTTTTTTAAAATCAAACGGACGTTACCGGGAAGCTCTCGACATTACAAAAAATGTGGAATCGATCGCGAACCGATTTCATTTCACAACATTTCAGGCACAGTTGTATCCGCTCGTGTCGGAATGTCATGAAGCCTTGGGAAATTATCGGATGGCTCTTGATTATCAACGAAAATATATGGATGTCAACAGGCGTATAATGACAGAAGAAAAAGAGCGGGAATTTTCAATTCTGGATTTACGCTACCGTATATCAGAAGAAAAAAGAATAAATGCGGCTCAAAGCATAGACCTTCTGAACAGAAAAAGACAACGTGACGCAATTATGGCAATAGCCATAATCCTGCTGCTGTCCGGTGTCGTATCGTTCATATATTATCGGAAACGAATGTCCTCTCTAAAGACAATCGTGAGGCACCACCTCGAAAATGCAGAATCAGAAAAACGCCTGAAGGAAAAATATGAATCGATAATTTCCAGAATTCCGGAACCTACAAAAAAACAACCTTCACTTGACAATGACAGGATGACACAGATATATACCGGACTTGAAACACTGATGAATGAGGACAAGGTATACCGACAGTCCGACTTATCGCTTGAAAAAGCTGCATCAATGCTCAACACCAACCGCACATATCTGTCGCAGGTCGTCAACGAAAAAGCGGGCTCCTTTGCATCCTACGTAAACAGATATCGTCTTCAGGAAGCTATCGAAATTCTTTCCGACCCGAAAAACACCGAATCATTAAAAAGCATTGGCATTTCCGTCGGATTCTCCTCTCCATCCAATTTCTACACACTATTCCGGCAAAAAATGGGAATGTCACCATCATTATTCAGAGAGAATGTCAGAAACCTTTCCGGCAAGGATTGACTTCCAAAATCAACACCGACGCACAATTTGTCATGAATAATGCAACAATAACAGCAATTTGATAATCTATTTTGTAAATTTACGTTTTAGATGACTTTATTTTTGACTTTACGACATTTTGTTTAATATATTTGCGCAACAATAACTCACGCTCATCATTCCAATTCATACGCTATGAGAGAACGAATATACTCGATTTTAAAAATCACAATCGGATTGTATCTGGTTGTGTCGGCTTCCGCAATCGCATCTGCGGACAAACCCACTGCCGAACTTCCCGCTTCGTGGGATTTCGAATCCGGAATAGATGGATTCACCGTAATAAACAATCAGTCCGGGTCAGATACGTTTGAACACAACCGGTGGAGCAACAGCGTGAACTATTACGGCAGCTTCGGCGATTCTGCAGATGACATTCTTGTATTGCCACCGGTATACCTTCATGCAGACAAGGTATATGAAGTCTGTTATTCATCATACGCCAACTGGTTCCGTATCGACTGGGATCCGCAGCTTGAATGGGTTGTCGGAAAAGCTCCCGTCACAGAAAGCCTCAACAGTTCCATTTCCGAGGCAATTCATTTTGACAGCACTTCCGGTTATGCCAGCCGTACATTCACTTTCAGCGTGAATGAGAGCGGGGAATACTATATCGGCGCATGGCTCAAGGCGAACGAGGCTCAAGGTTCCGTGAACTTTTACATCAATTCCATATCCATTGACAGCGGCTACGACGGAAATGCACCGCAAGCACCTAACCTTACAATCACTCCTGCAATCTCCGGTGGCAAACTGATCAACAACATCAGACTGGAAGCTCCCGCACACACCCTCTCGGGACTTCCGCTATCGGATGTTTTAAAATATGAGATTTCAAACACTTCCGGAAGATTCTCCGTCCAGGGAGAAATTACACCCTTGCAAAGCATTGATCTTGCGGATATGGAATGCGATGAAAAAGGGGAAACCTATACCGCAGTCATTATCTCAAACGACATAGAGGGAAAGCCGGCAATCAACAGATGCATCCCGAAATACGACACACCTCTGCCTCCCTCCGATGTCAAGATTTCGCAAAACGGCAATGAAATTCAGATCTCATGGAATCCAGTGACAGCCGGAGCGGAAGGAGGTCTGTTCAATCCTTCATCAGTGGTATATTCCGTACAGCGAAACGACCAACAGATAATCGCGACAAAAACCCGATCGACAAGTGCAACCGACACTCCGGCAATACCTGAACACGGCCAATCATTAATCAGTTACACCGTAACGGCTTACGCGAATGCCGAGAGCTATGTCGGCGAATCGGCGAATTCAAATTCATGTATCGTGGGAAATCCTTACAGCCGTATGTTCGAAGAATCTTTTGCAGAGGCTGCCACCTCCACTTCCGTCTGGACTTCAGGGCCGGGGCCGGATCCGGAATCACGGAGCGCATGGAGCCCGACAAGGGCAAGCTATTCCTCTCCCGAATGCCGCACAGCATACGACAATGACGAAGGATTCCTGTGTTTCGCTCCGTCAAAATATTATCCCGGAAACGAATATCACACCCCTGTCATAGACATGAGAGGCTGCAAGAATGCCACACTCGAATTCTATTGCTACAAATATCCGGACGCGCCCGACACACAGCTCGTCAAAGTGGCAATTATTCAAGGCGACAACCTGCTGCAACTCACTGACAACGGCATTACTTTCAAAGGCTATGACGAATGGGAGCGCGTGTGTCTGGAAATACCTGAAAAAATTGTCGAAAACGGGCCATTCCGGATTGTTTTCATCGGCTTTGACGTCAATGGCGCCAAGGCTATCATAGACAAAATTTCCGTAAGGAACATTTTAGAAAGCAATCTGACTGTTTCTAAAGCAGATGCAGTAAAAACAGCACTTCCCGGCGACGAATTGCCGGTAATAGTCTCAATCCGGAATGAAGGCAAAACCTCCATTTCCAATGCGGAGGTGTCATTGACATCCGACTATATTTCCTGTCCGATAACAGATACGATTGAAGTTATCGCACCCGGCGAGACAATAACCATGCGGATGGGACTCCCGATCTCTCCATTTATGTCAGGAAAATCCATATCGATCACAGCCGCGGTCTTCTGCGATGAAGATATGGATTCCACCGATAATACTTTTGAATTCCACATATCGGTGGACAGCCATGACCTGTGTGCCATAACTGACCTGAATGCAATTCATTCCGACAATGGAGTGATTCTGTCATGGACTCTTCCCGCGCCTGACTCCGAGTCCTCTTCCATAGAGATGACAGAAAGTTTTGAAGACTGGACAACAGGAGATACGACTCCCCGTAAAGACTGGATTTTCATCGATGCAGACGGACGTGACAAATTCGGACTTGCCGGCATCAATGAAGATAAGAAATTCGCATTCTTTGTGACCGACAAATTCTCATCATATTATTCATTTGATATGGCTGAAGGAGAGAAAGCTTTGGTCACAACAAAGAACGCGGATTATTCAACTACTGATTCATGGTTGATTTCTCCGGTGATTGACCCGTCACACCCCGTCTCTTTCAAAGCCGCCGGCATTGCTTCCCGTAGTTATACATCAGTATCGTTCGAACTCGGGTGGCTTCCGGAATCTTCGACCGATCCACGGGATTTTGTCAAACTCACGGATATCCATACCGACGGATATGACTGGGAGGAAATATCCCGGACCTTTCCACCCGAAGCATCAAGATTCGCGATTCACGTATTTGATCTTCAGGAGAATGCATGTGCCTTCGATCAATTTAACTTCCATACGGTTCCGGAAATTCCGCTTCTCAGGGAACTGAGAGTATACCGCAACGGAGAAAAAACCGCTTCATTACAGCCGGACAATATCTCATGGGTGGATTCCGATGCGGATCCGTCAATCGACAACCATTATCATGTCTCGTGCCTATACTCTCCCTCGAGAGAAGTAATGAATCCGGATGGATTTATACTATACAGGACGATTCCCTCTCAACTCGCCTGCATACAGCAGACAGATTCATTCTCAATATCCGGAAAAGAGGTGACTGCATTTGACGACATCCGCATTTTTGATGCCACAGGAATGCTTATGTATCAGCTGCGCAAAGGAGAATCTGCCAGTCTGCAATCAGGAGTTTATGTGATTCAACACAAAAACACCTCCGATAAGATTATTATTTAAGAGTCTTCTGACGAATTATTCACAGTATTTATATTTCATCTGTCATGAACCTAAAGAACATTCTTTTCGGAATGCTCCTCACCATCGCAGCATTCCCGGTGTGGAGTTCCGATGTTAGTGTCAACACTGACGGCTCGGTAAATCTCCCCTATTTCGAAGATTTCAAAACCGATGACCACATCTCCCTTCTCGATGTTGTCGATGCCAACAACGACGGAAGGACATGGGTCTATTCCGACATTGTATTCGACATGAGAAACAGGGCAAGCGAGGAATCCGATGCCGACGACTGGCTGTTTCTGCCTCCTATGTCAATGATGACCGACAAATCCTACGAATTGACTTTCGATGCGAGGGCTGTCTATTCGATGTACACCGAACGGATGGAAGTAAAAGCAGGAAGGGGTATTGCAGCCAATCCTGCATCAATGACCATTACCCTTATTCCCGCCACCGATGTCGTGCACCGTACGCGGATGCGTGCCGTGATCACTGTGCCGGAAGACGGCATGTACCGGATTGCGTTTCACGCCATATCGAAGGCGGGAGCCTTCCGTCTCGCAATCGATGATATAAAAGTCGACAGCCCGCTGTCCGCTCTCAGACCGGAAGCCCCCTCAGAGGGATCGCTCATTCCCACTGAAGAAGGCAAATTGTCCGCCTTCCTCAAATTCAAAGTTCCGGCTCTGACCGTGAACGGCAAACCGCTCGGCTCAATCGACCGTGTCGAGATATGCAGAGGAGACGGGATCTTGGAAACAATATCCTCACCACAGCCGGGAACACCTGTAAATATGGAGGTTCCCACCACTCAAGGAATAAACCGTTTTTCCGTGAGGGCATATAATTCCGAGGGAGAAGGCGAAGCGCTTGATCTTGAGGTATTCACAGGAGACGATATTCCGCTCGAACCCACCAATGTGAGAATGGAAGTACGAGACGGCAAGGCATATCTTTCATGGGATGCCCCGACTGAAGGAGAGAATGGCGGATTCATCGATCCCGAGACTCTCACTTACGAAATCCAGCGGAGGTCAGACTTTGAGTATGTGGAGAGATCATGGTCCGGCAGGGAATATGTCGATGAGTTGCCTGAAAACATCAATTCCAGGCCGAGACAGCTCTTCTACTGCGTGAGGTCAATCAGCAAGGGAGGGAAATCCTCATATTCCGGAGATTCAAACAGATTTATAACCGGAGGCTCATTCGGACTGCCATTCACCGAATCATTTGCAAATATGGATTACGATGATGGCCATTACTGGCATTCAATCAACGACGGGGAGCGCTGGAATCTCGACAATACAATTGTATTTGACAACGATGGAGGAGCCGCCAAGTTCGCACCTGCAAACGCCGGCGAGAACTCGCTGTTCTACACATCCAGAATATCGCTCCAAGGTACAGACAATCCCCTTCTCACTTTCCATTACTGGCATGTCAAAAATTCAGACATGCTGCTCGAAGTAATGGTTTCAAAAGAAAACGGACCGTTCGAGCCCGTCAGGACTTTTGATTTCTCAGCGGATTCCGACCCGGCCGGATGGAAAAAGGGAGCTGTTCTGCTTAACGAATTCACGGATGAAGACTACATCCTGATAGGATGGAAAGCCACCGCAGGCGCCATACAGACTGTAACACTGCTGGATGCCATCGACCTCCGTGACGTACCGTCGGCCGACCTTTCCTTACAGTTATCAGCCCCTGAAAGCGCAGCCGAAAACCAGCCGCTGATGCTCACAGCTGTTGTCACCAACAAAGGAGCCATTGATGCCACTGATTTCAAAGTCATCCTTGAACATGAAACACTCGGGGTAATCTCGGAACAATCCTGCTCTCTACTCGCAATCGGGCAGGAAAGATGTTTTGAATTCAGCACGCCGTTCCATTGCACGCCGGGGATCGAGAACGGGTCGTACATTGCAAAAACAGTGTGGGAGAACGATATCGATTTTTCAAATGACACGGACAGAGCAGTCATAAGACTTCGTCCCGGACGACTGCCCGAACCCGCCAACCTCCGCGCAAGTGAAAACGAATACGGAATAACGCTGGAGTGGGACACACCTCAGATGGATGGACCTGTTGTCGACGATATCGAGGATTACGAACCTTTCCGGATCGCTGATTATGGCGACTGGATTTCAATCGACCGCGACCGACAGAAAACATATCGCATAGTGATGCCTGTTTTTGATGACGAGAACGAACAGATTTCATACGAGACATTGGAATACCCGCATGCAGGAGAGGAAATGGCATTTCAGGTCTTCAACCCGATGAAAGCCGGCGCTGCCAGCGAAGGGTTCTGTCACAGCGGCAACCAGGTTCTTGCTTGCTTTTCAGCTGTCAAGCAAGGCAACAACGACTGGCTGATTTCACCGGAACTTTCAGGAGAATCACAGACAATCTCTTTCTTTGCCATATCAGCTGGAGATGAAATGTGGGGTCAGGAGAAAATTGAAATTTATTGGAGCGATAAACTTCAGGAGCCTGAAAAATTCACACTTGGCGTTCCATCAACCATGATTCCGAATGGAAGCTGGAAAGAGATAGTATTCGACATTCCCGAAGGAACCCGACATTTCGCCATCCGCTGCATTTCCGAAATCGTAATGGCCCTGTTTATCGACGATATCAGGTACACTCCAAAACCTGCATCCGCCACATTAATCGGATATGAAATCCTTAAAAACGGAAAACCGATCACATCACTTGAAGCAGGCACTCTTTCATTCCTTGACAAGACCACGGATGAAGATGATTTCTACAATGTCAGAACCACTTATAAAGAAGGATTGTCTTCCCTATCCAATACGGTGGAGATCAAAGATCTCGGACTCAACAAAGTTACATATACCCCAAACGACCGGATCCATATTGTCGTTGTAAACGGAAGATTGGTTGCAAGGGGGGGGGGAGGCAACATAAATCTGACCGTATATAATCTTTCAGGACAGAAGATTGGAACGGCCAAAGGAATCAATGAAGTTGAATTACCGATAAATTCAGGACTGTATATTACGAACGTCAATAGCATTTCCAAAAAGATCCTGATAAAATAGTCGTATCTTACATCCAATAGAACTTTAAAAATGCGTCCGGATTCTATTTCTGAATCCGGACGCATTTTTACTTTATTCAATCATCATCGTCATACTAATCGCGGTATGCCTTCCGCATCTCCTTGTAGTAGGCTTTACGGGCCTTACGGACGGCCTTCTGGTGGTGTTTGTAGGCTTTGCCGCGTTGCTTGTAGTATTTCTTCTCTGCCTTGCGGTACTTCTTGCAACTCTTGTTGTGCTTGTGATGCTTCCTGTGGGGATGCCAGTAGCCGGAAGCATCGTAATAGCCGTTGGAATATGTGGTCCGGAAGTAAGGAGTGGTCACACCGACTCCGGAGAAGTGTCCGTCGGTTCCGAACACGATTCCTGTTCCGTTGCGTCCAGTCTCGAAGGTGAATGTCTGCGCCACGGAGCACGGCGCAAGCAAAAACAGTGAGCACAGCAGTGCTGTCAGCGTCTTTTTCATGGCGTGATGTTTTATGGGGTTTCTATTTATTCTTAAAACACAGTCCGCACCCACGCGGTTCAGGCACACAGCCTCCCGCAGGCCATGTTCATCGGCATTCGATGCGGATCTTCGATGCTGCCTCCTCGGCCTTGGCGCATGCCTCCTCCACTGTGGGGGCAGTGGCAAGCATCACACCCATGCGACGATGGCCGCGCACTTCGGGCTTGCCGAATATACGCATGTCGGTACCGGGGAGAGCCAGAGCCTCCTCCATGCCGGAGAAGCGGATGTCGCGTGAGTCGCCTTCGGCAAGCAGCGCGCGGGATGCCGACGGACCGTAGAAGCGGATTTCAGGAATGGGAAGACCGAGCAGCGCGCGGACGTGAAGAGCGAATTCCGAGAGGTGCTGCGAGATCATGGTGACCATGCCGGTGTCATGCGGGCGCGGGGAAACTTCAGAGAAAATCACATCATCTCCCTTGATGAAGAGTTCTACCCCGAATATACCACGTCCGCCGAGCGCGTCCGTGATCTTGCGGGCCACCTCGCGCGACTTCTCCAGAGCCACCGGACTCATGGGTTGCGGCTGCCAGCTGCGGCGGTAGTCGCCGTTCTCCTGATAGTGTCCGATTGGTTCGCAGAAAGATGTGCCTCCGATATGGCGCACGGTGAGGAGTGTGATTTCATAGTCGAAATCCACGAAACCCTCCACGATCACCTCACCTTGTCCGGCACGGCCGCCTTCCTGCGCCTCGCGCCATGCAGACTCTACACCGTCAGGATTCTTCACCAGACTCTGGCCGTGGCCGCTGGAACTCATCACAGGTTTGACCACACAAGGGAATCCTATTTCGGCAACGGCGGCACGGTATTCCTCTTCCGTACGGGCAAAGCGGTAACTCGACGTGGGCAGTCCGAGTTTCTCTGCGGCAAGAGTGCGGATCTCCCGGCGGTTCATGGTTGTGAATGTGGCGGCAGCAGTGGGCACCACGTTCCATCCCTCCTTCTCAAGAGCTATCAGCGTGGGGGTGGCGATGGCCTCTATTTCCGGAATGATATAGTCCGGACGTTCCTCCTCCACTATCCGGCGGATGGCGTCACCGTCAAGCATCGACACCGTTATGGCCTTGTCTGCCACATGCATGGCGGGAGCTCCGGCATATTTGTCGAGCGCGACCACTACCACTCCATAACGCTGCAGTTCAATTGTCACTTCTTTTCCAAGCTCGCCGCTTCCGAGCAGCAGAGCCTTCTTCCCGGCGGCCGAGAATGGGGTTCCGATTTCAAGCATGTCGTTTTATAATTTTTTTGTTTTTTGCAAAATTACGTAAAATCGCGCTATTTTGCTAAATTTGCATATATTTTTACACACAGAAATACCCGAATGAGCGTTACTATAAAGAAATCAGGAGCGCAAATCCTTTTGTGGATTTGTAACCAACAACAACACATACAGTACTCTTAGCCCATAAAAACTGCAGGTTCCGGAAAAATCCGGAACTGGATTAAAATACATACAAATGATTCAAGAAGCAAAGGCCGGCAAACTCAACGGCATTTTTCTCATGGCGCTTTTCGCCTGTGCGTCATTCTATATAGGCGAATGGAATTTTTTCCGCGAGATTTCCTTCTCTCCGATGATTATCGGTATCATCCTCGGTATGATTTATGCCAACACATTGAGAATGAACCTTCCGGCCACATGGACTCCTGGAATTCAGTACTGTTCGAAACGCATACTCCGACTCGGCATAATTCTCTACGGATTCCGTCTCACGCTGCAGAATGTGGCGGATGTCGGATTAGCGGCCATCGTGATCGACACCATCATCGTGACAGTCACCATATTGGGCGGCGTCTGGATAGGACGGCTTCTCAAGATGGACCGCGAAACGGCGCTGCTGACTTCGATCGGCTCCGGCATCTGCGGAGCGGCGGCGGTGCTTGGCGCGGAGGCCACAATGCGTACCAAACCGTACAAGACCGCAGTGGCTGTGGCGACGGTGGTGATTTTCGGAACATTGCTGATGTTCCTCTACCCGGTAGCTTACCGCACCGGCATCCTGGAGCTTACTCCGGAACAGATGGGCATCTATTCCGGTTCGACGCTGCATGAGGTAGCCCACGCTGTAGGAGCCGGCAATGCCATGGGTGGCGAAATCGCCGACATTTCCATCATAGTCAAGATGATTCGTGTGATGACACTGGTTCCGGTGCTGCTTATTCTGAGCTGGTGGATCGCGGCGCGCGCCAAGAGAAGCGCAGGTGCGGGAGCCGACGGAAAGAAAGGAAAAGTGGCTGTGCCATGGTTCGCCATCGGATTCCTCGCAGTAATCGGATTCAATTCCCTCGACCTGATCCCGGGAGTCGTGGTGGAATGGATCAATCAGTTCGACACCTTCCTGCTCACAATGGCAATGGCTGCTCTCGGAGCGGAAACCAGCTTCGACAAATTCAAGAAGGCTGGTGCGAAGCCGTTCCTTCTCGCCGGCATACTCTGCGTATGGCTCATAAGCGGAGGCTACCTCCTCGCCCGGTATGTCACTCCACTATTCAACTGACTACCGGGTATCTCATAATCCATCATTGACAATCAATAACGAATAGTGTATCGACATGAAAAGAATTCTTTCTGTCCTCGGATTAACGGGGGCACTTCTGGTCTCCGCATGCGGCGGAAAAGGGAACGTCAACAGGGAGGCACCTGTGGAACGCGACTCCACCTTCACTTCCGTCAAACACCCGGAATGGAGCCGCAACGCTGTTATTTATGAGGTGAATCTCCGCCAGTACACCGATTCCGGCTCGGTCAACGCCTTCGCGCAGCACCTTCCCCGGCTCAAGGAACTCGGCGTGGACATCCTCTGGATGATGCCTGTACACCCCATAAGCAAGAAGGGGCGCAAGGGAATCCTCGGCAGCTACTATGCCGTGGCCGACTATAAGGCTCTGAATCCGGAGTTCGGCACCATCGACCAATTCAAGGAGATGGTCAGGGATGCGCACGCCCAGGGCATGAAGGTGATCCTCGACTGGGTTCCCAACCATTCGGGACGCGACAACAAATGGATCACGGAGCATCCCGACTGGTACAAGAAGGATTCTCTCGGAAACATGGTCGGCCTCTACGACTGGACGGACGTCTACGTGTTCGATTACTCAAACCCGGAAATGAGAAAAGGAATGATCGACGCCATGAAGTTCTGGCTCTCGGAGGTGGACGTGGACGGTTTCCGCTGCGATGTGGCCGGAGAGGTGCCCACGGATTTCTGGGATGAGGCCCGTCCGCAGCTCGAGAGCGCGAAATCCGATGTCTTCATGCTTGCGGAGGCCAGCAAGCCGGAGTTACAGAAAAATGGCTTCGACATGGGTTACAACTGGCCGATGAAGGACCTCTTCAGCGAAATCGCGGCCACAGCCGGGCAATATACCTTCAAGGGCACGGACGGCAAGGTCAGGGAATTCCCCGAGAAACATGCCTCTGACATCTTCAGGCTTCTCGACATCCAGGAGAAGGAGTATCCGAAAGACACTTATCTGATGAACATGGTCACAAACCATGACCTGAACTCCTGGGAAGGCACAGAATTCGAACGGCTCGGCAACCTTACGGACGCATTCGCGGTGCTCTCCTATACGCTGCCCGGCATGCCGCTTATCTACACCGGCCAGGAAACTGGGCTGAACCGCGCCCTGAAGTTCTTCGAAAAAGACAAAGCACCGCTCTGGGAGCCACGCAACGAGTATTTCGCTTTCTATCAGAAGCTCAATAACCTTAAGCACACCCAGCATGCCCTCGCCGCCGGAACCGAGGGAGGCAAAGTCAAGGCCATTGCCGCCGGCAGCGACGACATCATTGCCTTCTCCCGCGAGAAGGAAGGCTCGAAGGTAATCACCATCGCCAATCTCGGTGCAAGCGAAGTAAAACCCGCCTTCGCCGGCGACGCACCCGACATTAAAGGAATGAAAGACTATTTCTCCGGCAAGGATGCCGAACTTCCCGTATCACTCGCTCCGGGCCAGTATCTGGTCTTCGTAAACAAATAATGATACTTCGCTCATACTGAGCAACAACCGTAGCCCGTGGCACTTGTGGTGCAGAATTGCGTACTGGAATCCGAGTAAAAAAGTTAAAAAAGCGCAGAAATATTTGCGAAAATATTTGCAGAAACAAAAAAAAGGCATTAACTTTGCACCCGCATTCAGGAACGAATGAATGCAACTCTTCGGGGTGTAGCTCAGTAGGTTTAGAGTACGCGTCTGGGGGGCGTGAGGTCGCAAGTTCGAATCTTGTCACCCCGACCAAGAGTTTGACAAGCGCTTGTAAGAAAACAACTTACAAGCGTTTTTCAATTTCAGGCGGGACAAAAGGTTCCGTTTTATTTCCTAAAGCCGACTTATTTATAAAGGGAGAGGTGATTTTAATAAAACTTCAATTCACCTCTCCCATAATACTTTATACTTCGTGGTTTCGCTTCATTAGATGTCTAATCCATATATAGTAGCCCGTTATAGGCAGACTTGCACCTAATAAAGCTGAAAGGAACCATAATATCCGCGTAATCAGTCCACCAAAACTGCCGGTGTGTATGGAATATATCCATCCCCGCAATTTATCAGCTGGAGCTGAATCGGCATACCTGACCGACAGTCTTACTTTATCGGGTCCATGATTATATGTGTATGTGTCTGAAGCTCGTCCGTTGCCCGCATCACCGTGCGCAACTGAAGCCTTATCTACTCCAATCGTTATCTGTGGGGCCTCAGGATTATGAGATTTCAGTTCATTGTAAACCTGCTGCCAGCCATCGAACTCCGATTGTTTATGATGCGTCTCTATATGTCCTTTCCATTCGGTCATACGCTTCCGTCCGACTTCATACACATCATGATTATTCTTGGCATTTTTAGCGCTGTGACCACGTGGAGTATACTCCACACCACACACAGCATAAAATGCACTACGATACCAATCAAAAGACCATGTCAGACCTGTCAAAGCCATAACAAGAACTAAAACAAGGACATACATTCCTCCGGCTACATGGAGACTTTTCCAAAAACCTCGCCAACCCTTTTTTGTCGTGATTTTAAGGCTTCGTCTAAATCCATTGCATACTCTGGGCCACCAAATCACGACTCCGGTTATGAGGGAGATTACAAATATACCCGTAGATATTCCAACTATGAGTTTGCCTGTTTTCACTCCTTCCCCGTGCGGATTGGAACTGTCAAGCAGCCAGCGGTGAAGTCTGATCATAATCGAGAAGAATTTTAGTCGCTCATATTTACCGGTGATATCGCCTGAATATTGGTCAATAAACATTGAGGCACGGCGAGGTTTTGACAGACTGACCTGATAAGTGCGGTCTTTGTCGGCAAACACCGTTACCCCGGTAATGGATACTGAATCGGGAAGTATCGATTTTATCTTCCCCATCAGCGTGTCCATAGGCAGGGGCTCGCCCTGGGACGAGGCTACATAATAGACCTTGCTCCTTATGCTCCGTGTTATCTCCGGCTCAAATACGAGCATTGCGCTGGAGAAACAGATCAGCGTGATAATAATGCCGAAAGGAACGGACAGCCACAGATGAATCTTACGAAATATTTTTACCATGTGCTCACTTCTTTGTCTCAAGGAATCCGAATCCCGTGATTTCGGTAGCCTCTACTGTCAGTCCTTTTGCAGCAGTTGCTGTTGACGGATCTATACGATAGATTGCCGGGTAACTGTTCTCCACATTGATGGCAATATATACCGCTCCATCATGCATATATACCGTTTTCCCAAATGAAGATATGCCGCCGGGAAGATTCTTGACAAATGTAAGTTTCTTTGCATCGGCATCAAAGATGGCGAGATCTGTAGCTGCGAATCCTTTCTGGGTCAGAGGTCTGTCATACATCACAAGAAGGAATTTGCAGCCGCCGGCAGGCCAGCAACGCATGAACGAGCGACCTTCTGCCTGTTCTTCGATGTTACAATAGTAATTGTCAAACTCGGTCTTTCCGGCAGGTATGCGCACTACGCCGGCAGGAAGTTTGGTTTGCTGACGGAAATCGGTCATAGTCTTGGCATAAGAAGGAGAGAATACATAAATATCTCCGTTATCAGCAGCCCAAACAGTCTGATAGTATTGTGACTTAAATCGTCCGCACGGGTAACTGATTTTGTCGGACTTGACGAGAATCGGATTGATCATGTCGGAACTATTGAAAATAGCCACCCATCCTTCATCCGGATACTGAGTCCACTGTAATTCCCCTTTCTTGTAGCTACTGCTGTTGGAACCACCGTCGGCTGTCTTTACAAGGTCTTCGTAACCCTTTCGCACCCACTTTCCACCGTCGATGGCTGCTCCATACTGGCTCAGTCCCATTGGAACTGCGCCCGAGTAAATTCTGTTTCCGCTTTGCTGGATACCTGCGAGGGTGACATATTCTCCGTTGCCAAGAAAATTCTCCAATGAGTACGCACCGTTGAAAGTGTCGTTGCTCTTCGAAGTCTCGGCATCCACGTCAAGATATGTCAGAAGGAGGGTCTTTGGAAGATACCCATTGGCATCTGCCTGAGTGTCCGGACCGTTACCGGCTGACATTGTCATGATGTAGTTGTCGTAAAGGCCATAGGAGGTGAAGCGACTGACTTTATACTCCATATCGCGGGGCTTTACTACCCCATTCGGACCAAGGAAATAGCTTCTCGTTGTACCCGCATTTCCCTGGTTGTAGGTAAGAGCATAAAGATAATCCTGACCGTGAAACACCCAATAGCTTGCTCCATCATTGACCAAGCCGTTTCCTTCTGCCGACAGACTCCCTCCATCGAGAGATTCAGCAGTGAGAAGGACATGAGATGTAGCATTGGACCCTTGCACAGAGGCCGAGATTACAAACTTGCCCTCTGCAGCATTGCCGTTGCTGTCTCCGCCGTCGGGTTCGCCGGAGTCTGAGCATGATATGAGTGCCACAGGCACTGCGAGCGCAGCGAGTGCGCTGAAAATAACTGATTTTTTCATTTTTCGTATATGTTGTTTTGTTAGTATGTTGTTTTGTTAATTTCCGAAATAAATCCCCACCTTGCAATAAAATGCCCGCCCGGCCTTCTGCAAGCTGAAGTTGTCATAGAGTCTGGCATCAGTTAAGTTGCGGCATTCAAACGAAAGATTGAAGCGACCATTTTTGATGCTGTATGATAATGTGAGATTATGGGCGAATTGATTCGGTATCATATAGTCATCCTTGTTCAAACCGATATTGGAGGCATAATAACAGAACTTGTGAGTGTACTGATTGTCGTAGGTTACGGTCAGAACATTCTGTTTGCCTCCGAGACCATGCCAGTATAAATTGACATCCGAATCTGCGAACATATACGGAAGATTAGGCATACGTTCACGGTATGCAATATTGGCAACCGAACTTCCCATAGCATTCTTCATATTGTCGCGTACATTCATCTGGGAGAAGTTGCCGCCGAGACTCAGCCATTTCGAGAAGTTGTAGCGGACGGAGACACTGATTCCCCTGGTTTCCACCTTGCCGTAATTGACATATGTAGCGGCTGACTTCCCCCCTCCAAGCGACATTATATTACGCTGGATATAATCGCGGGTGTCCCGGTAGATGAGTCCGGCCTCCACATATATTATATTGTTGCCGAATGTAGCGTTATAACTCAGATTGAGATTGACATTGTGGCTCGATTCCGGTTTGAGAGCCATGTCACCTACTTCAAGGTCTTCGTCACCGAACATCTCCTCTATTGTCGGCAACCGAAGAGCCTTTTCATAAGATGCCTTGAGCTGGAATCCAAGGGGCATGAGCCATGTACCGGCGGCTCCGTAGCCACACGCGTCGACCGAACGGGAATTTCTGACATATTTGTCCTGTGCCGACGAGACAGCGACAGGTCCGGCGACATGCTGATGATACTGTTTGCCGAAAGCGGTGAAATTGAACTTAGTGTTCGGCATATAGCGATAGGAGAAACCGATAATATTCTTGCCTGTCTCCTTTGCGATTTCATCACTGCTGGCATTTGCGGTCAGAAGATTGTCATTCGAGCGGTTGAATGCGTTGAAGACATTGTTGAGGGTGAACAGATGATCTTCGTTAAGACGGTAACTGACTGTGAACGCTGCCGACCAATTGTTGTTATTGGCGCGGGAGTTTCGACAGGACTGTTCGCCGGGTGAGTTAAGTTTTTCCATTTCACCACGCCAGTTGTATTTCACCGAAGCAGTATCCACATTGATAGCAACATAGCGGTTGTAGTTGGCGTTGAGAGAAACGTCAATCCCTTCTGCCAAGAGATTGCGCCTACCATATTCGAGCGAACCGATGAGCGAATGACCGTGGCGGTGCTTCTGTCCGTAGACTATCTCCTGACGCACACCGGTCTGCATTTCCTTATACATGTGGGAGTAGGTAAATCCCGCCATCAGCCGGTCAGCCCATGGCTTGTTGACAAATCCGGCTTTGGCCATCACGGCTTCGTTGTGATACGTATCGTTGAAACGACGTACATGCTCAAGTCTTTTGCGATTTATGGCTCCGGTATTAAAATCCTCCACGGGAGAATCCACCCAATAATTATTATCTGAATAATTCTGAAAAGCATTGATTTCGTACTTAAAGCCATTAGACAGCGTTTGTCCGAAATTGACGTGACTTTTGTGGGTGTTAAAGGAGCCGTAGGAGTACGACGCATCCAGAAACCAGCGCCGCCGATGCTTTGGCGTAACAATATTTATTACTCCCCCAATGGCATCCGAACCGAAGCCAACCGGTACAACTCCACGATATACCTCTATACGTTCTGCAAAATTCACCGGTATATTGTTGAGTCCGAAAGAACTACCAACACCCTCCTGAGGAACGCCGTCAATGAAGACTTTGACATGCTTTCCACTGAATCCGTCCATAGTAACGGCCATATCGGATCCGACGCCGCCACTTTCCCGGATTTTCATGCCGGGAGCCTTCGCCAATGCTTCGCCCAGTGTTTTTGTCGTGTTTACAAGTTCCGCAGTATTGACCGCAGTGGCATTGAACGCCGAATTACGAACCTTACTTAAAGTATTGACGACAATGACTACTTCTGCAAGTTCTGCAGTCTGTTTAAGTTTTACGTTCAGTTTTGTGCGCTCGCCTTCATTTATCAGCACCGTCAACTCCTTGGGCTCAAACCCGACAGATGAAAATACAATGGTATATCTGCCAGCTGGTACCTTGATATGATATATCCCCTTTTCATTGGCGGCTCCATAAAAGTTTGTGCCTTTAAGATACACAGTGGCATAATCAATCGGAATACCATCGGGTGACAGCACCTTGCCGGATACCATGCCGCAAACTTGCCTGGCATCTACCGGTATAGCTCCAAGCATTGATATTAACGATATTATTAAAATACGATAAAACATATCATCTTATATAATAGTTCAGACTGCAAAATTAGAAGCAATCAGTATGGCCGGCAATACCATAAATAAACGATATTTTACCACGTGATACAAGTCTTGAAGGTTTTTCGACATAGAGAATAGAACAAAATCACTATTTTGCGGTATTGTGCGTTTTTTTAATCAGAACTAACTTTGCATGGGACAAAATGTCCGGTTGAATAATATGATTGACAAACAAAAAGGTTACCACCCGTCAAATACAATGCGGGAACTGATAAGAGACAATGCCTGCCTGTTGCCGGCTATAAGCAGATTTGATATTGCTTTTGGTTTCGGCGACAGCTCGATTGGTGCAATCTGCCAGAATAACAATGTGGATACAGACACTTTTATCTGCGTGTGTAATCTTATCAGCGGGTACGAATATAATACTGATTCAATATCCATTACTTCACTCATGGGCTATTTGAAACGAGCTCACGCTTCCTTTATCGATGTCGCCCTGACCAAGATAAGACTCCACCTGATAGAGGCTCTAAACTATTCCGAGTCTGATGAAGCGGCACTGCTCCTTATGAAATTCTACGATGATTATGTCTCGGAAGTCAAGCACCACATGGAGTACGAAAATAACGTTATATTCAGCTATGTCGAAAGATTGCAATGTAATGAAATCGATGAAGAATTCAAAATTGACATGTACTCAGTGAATCATGACTCCATGACTGCCAAACTAAACGAGCTGAAAGACATCTTCATCTATCATTACAAACAAAAGGAAAATTCGCGTCTTAGTGCCGTTCTTTATGAAATAATCATATGTGAGCGTGATTTAATGTCTCATTTCGAGATTGAGAGCAAAATCTTCGTCCCTTCGGTAGAAAGTCTGGAAAACAATTTGAGATCGTTGTTGAAAAGTGAGGGTGTACAGGAAAACGATTATGAGAACGAGAACAATCAGTTGAGTATGCTGAGCGAGCGCGAAAAAGAAATTATCAGGGGCGTAGCCTATGGCAAGGTGAATAAGGAAATCGCTGATGAACTGTGTATCTCGGTGCATACCGTAGCGACCCACAGAAGAAATATCTGTACGAAACTCGGGATTCATTCATCAGCAGGATTAACGATATTTGCGATAATAAATCATCTTGTCGACCTCAATAATGTGAAGCCAATATAAAATTATCCGACAGACTATGAATAATGGTCTGTAAGGTAATAATCATAAATAATTCGCACTGCTGTTTCCTTTAACTTATGAAATATCGAAGTGTAATTTATTATGTAGAGACGTTTTTTCATAAGCAGATTGCCTGTTTGAGATACCTGCATCGTGGTGAGCGAGCACAATGGCGCAGCTGCAATCCCATATCCTTTTCAGAAGTTGGAAAAGAATGATGGCCATTTCACATCGGGGGTGAGGCCGAATTTGGCGCGCAGTCTCTGACGGTGCTTTTTCACTGACTCCGGACGGATGTTCAGAAGCTGGGCGATATGTTTAGTCTCAAGTTCCATGTCAAGCAGACAGCATAGCCGCACGTCACCTTGTGTCAGTTGCGGATATTTATGCTTGAGTCTATCGATAAATCCGGGCCGCATATCGGTGAATATTGCCGCAAAACGCTCCCAGTTGTCATCACCTGTAAGCTGAAGTCGCAGTTTTCTTCTCAACGCCTCGGGATCCGCGTGATCATTGCCTGACCTCATTTTGTCGAGGTCTTCCAGCAACGAATTGATTGCTCTCTCTTTCTCTGCACTCTTAAGATGTTCAACAGTAAGACGCCGCTTTGTAATCTCGAGGTCATTCAGCAACTGTTCATCTTTTTTCCTCTGACGCCTTCGAAGCCATATTGTCAACGCCATCGCGGAAGGAATCAATATCAGAATTGAAATTACGGCAATCCGTGCGTACTTTTCCCTTTCCCTCCTCTCATGGGTCTCGCTGTATTCACGAAATTCCCCGATTCTGCGATCGGCATTCATGCGTGCCATCTTGAGCGCCCGCTCGTATGCTTCGGCACTCTTACGGGCTATTGTCATCCTGTTCTCCATAACAAAGGCCGATTCCCTGTCTCCTATTAGATTATAGTATGGAATAAGAGCCTTATACGACTCCATATCTACTGGATCATCATTGTCTCCGATTCTATTGAAGATGATTTCCGCGTATTTTCCGGCACTTTCCGTATCCCTTTTTTGCAACGAATGATTGAGCCTTTGTATATAATACACGCGTTCCGCATTATGTTCGATATCCAATATCTTCATATAATCTGCCGCCGTGTCCAGATCAGCTTCCGAACCGCGCAATCTGTAAAGGTCCGAGAAGACCATCACGCCGAGTGTCGGAGCAAGTCTCATCAGCTCCTTCTCGTTGCGGAGACTGTCAAGACGACCGAGATATGTCCTCTTATCGATGTTGTCGCGTTCAAGCCTCACTATATTACTTCGTATAATTCCCTTGAGCGACGGCAGACTGTCGGGAACATACCGCAGAATCTCATGCATATATTCCACCTGTGTGGCCTCGTCCCATACAAGCCCGAAGGATAGATCGAGTTCATAGAGCGTCTCCACGACGCTCATGCTGTCCCGGGCATCGATGAAATCCGGAAGGATTCCGAACAGAGTGTTGGTCTTTTTCTCCAAATTCTCATCGCTGATAGCCGACCGCAATTTCATCCGCGCGCTCAGATAGCGATAATCGCGACTTTCTGAAGAGGAGAGGAGCGAAGCCAACGATGAGATAGAATCTGTATGATGTGACGCATAAGCCCCCGAATCTATGTATTGATTGATATGGTACCTGGAGAGCGCACGCGCAGCTTTCATAGGCCACAATTTATTGCCGGCAGTAACGGAATCCAATGCATGGATTATGTCTGACAACTGTTTCTCTCTAAAACAACCTGAGGTTTCAATCCGGTAAGCGCAGTCCAGAAGCGAGTCCACAGTACGGCTGCCTGTATTCCACGGCATACCGTCTCCGGATTGCGGAGAACCGCATACCGAAACCAGACACAAACATGCCAAAGCGAGCAACCCTGCAATTGCTATTTTGAAATCATGGTTCAAACACATCTTATGCAAAATTACCAATTTTAAGGCAATTTTCAAAACTTTTGAAAGTCTGTCCCCCTAATTTACCCCCTGATGTGTTACGAACTTTTCGATTTTTGCAGTAAATTTACGCAGTTTTTATTTTGCAGGTTCGTGAATAATACATTCCGTGAACTTTTCGCAGATATGGAAACCTCTGTTTCGGACACGAGAAACCCACATAATGTATAACATAAAGGAAAGCTTATGAAAAAACTTTTCAGAACAATGATTCCGGGCACGCTGCTATTGGCCGTGGCAGTCGGAATCTCGGCTCAGACCGACAAAAAGAATATTGTCGGTGGAGAATCTACAGCTGAGCGGCTGGCCGAAAAAAGGACGCAGCTATATGTGCGGCCAAGGGTAAAGACAAGAACAGGATCATCGCTGTCTGCAGTTCGTATGACAGATATTCACGTGGCGCCCGGTCCGGGAATCGGGCGTGATCGGATAAACACTCCAGTAGGATATGCGGCGGATCTCAAGGGGATGGTATTCGGTTCTTCTTCCGCCGAGCTTAACACTATTTTACCCGACGGCAGCCTGACTCCGGTACCGGGTGTAAATCTGGCTGCCAACATGGCATTGCCGGGCGGGGGATGCGGCTCTAACGATACCTATTATACAGTGATTTCTTACAGCTATCCCGGCCAGAACATTTTCTATGCGTTTGCCTACGATCCGGAAACCTGGATGACCAAGGCAGGCTGGCCCCAGATGCTGACTCAGAAATTCATGTCAACCGACATGACATGGAATCCGGCAGACGACAAAATCTACGGATGTTTCACAAATGACAACGGTGACGGTTATGAATTCGGAACCGTAGATTTCACCGAGGGTGAAAGAACAGTCATCAGCCGGCTCCCCGCAGCGTGGAATGCACTCGCCGCCTCAAAAGATGGCACGCTATACGCCATCGACATGGAGGGAACACTCTTCAAGGTTGATAAAAATAACGGAGAGGCCACCGAGGTGGGAGCCACAGGTTATACTCCCGTGAACATGTCGTCGGCGACTTTCGACCACAAGACCGGAAAACTTTACTGGACCGTGTCGACAGATTCCGAAGGATTCCTGTGCGAAGTGGATACGGCGACGGGAGCGGCGGTAAAGATAACGGACTTCCCTGAAGGAGAAGAAATATACGGTCTATGGGTTAATCCTCCGGCCGCAGAGGACCGTGCTCCGGCCGCTCCGACCAATCTTTCGCTCGATTTTGAAAAAGGAGACCTGACAGGAACTCTTCTGTTTGACGCGCCGGCCACTCTTTTCCGCGGCGAGGAAGGAGAAGGAGAGATGAATTATCGAATTATGAATGCCGGAAAAACATTGACAACCGGCACGACTTCCTACGGCATGACAGGAGTTCATTCAGCAGAATTTTCAGTCCCTGCCCCCGGAAAATACAAGTTCACGCTAATCTGTTCAAACAATGTGGGAGACAGCCCCAAAGCCGATATCGAGCAATTCATCGGAGCCGATGCACCCTCGGGAGTGACAGATGCCAAGGCGACTTACGCCGACGGTGTTTTCACGGTAACATGGACTGCTCCGGCAACGAGTGCGAACGGCGGATACATCAACCCCGATGAAATCCTGTACACCGTGACCCGTCTTCCCGACAACAAATCGGTCGCCGACAGAATCAAGGATACCTCCATCACAGACGCTGTGGCCGAGCCTGAATCATTTGTAAAATACAAATATGCCATACAGGCCGAATATGACGGATATAAATCAATTACCGTAAACACCAACGGGATCGGGATCGGCAACATACTTCCTCCGTATACGGATGATTTCTCCGATGTCTCGTTCACCGAAAGCTATACGCTTGTCGACGGCAACGGCGACGGACGCTCATGGGCTCCATTTGCAGGCATGGCACAGGGAATGGGGCCTGTATGGGGTTCGGAGGATTCCCATGCCGACGAGTGGCTCATCACACCTGCCATCCGGCTGGAGGGAGGCAAATTCTATAAATTCGGAATCAAGGCGGCCACTATGGGGACGATATCTGAAGAATCATTCGAAGTCGCAGTAGGGACGGCTCCGACCGCCGAGGCAATGACCGACGTATTCCTTAAGGCCGAGGCGGTACAGACCGCAAGTTTTATGGAGACTGTGACATACAAAGAGTATTTTACCGTAAAAGAGGATGGCATTTACTATATCGGAATGCACCACAACACCGCGGAGGGCGCTTACTTCCTGCTTCTCGATGACCTGTCGGTCTCGGAACCGATCGACGGGATGTCGCCTGACGCAGTTTCGGAACTTACAGTGACTCCTTGGGCGGATGGAGTAAAAAAAGTTACCGTAGCCTTCAATGCGCCGGCTGCGGACCTGACGGGGCAACCCCTTCCTTTCCTCGACAGAATTGAAATCACAATGGACGGAACTCCTTTGCATACCGTACGAGATATCGCGCCGGGAGATGCTGTCAGCATGGATATTGACATTCCTACAAGCGGCCTCCATAAATTTGTCATCACAGCCTTCAACGGGTCGACAGAGGGACGGCCCGTTGAAGTCGAGATTCATGTGGGCCTCAATGTGCCGGCAGCTCCGGACAAGGCCAATGCATCCTGTGACTATTCCTCCGGCGAGATGACTTTGAAGTGGGACAAGGTTTCCAGGGATATTGACGGAAAGATTCTTCCGGAAGACGGGATCTCATATCTCGTAGTTCGACTCGAAGGATCAGAGCAGACTGTCGTGGCCAGCGATATACGAGGCACGGAATATACCTACCTTCCGTTGACAAAAGACACCGACCAGCAATTCTTCCAGTATGCCGTATTCGCGAAAGCCGAGGCCGGATACTCGACGGGAACCGTGACGCAGATGGTAGCTGCCGGTCGCCCTGACACTCTGCCATGGAAAGAATCGTTTGCCGACGGAATGCTCGGCCATCAGATGGCGGCGCATCCTCTCGACGGCACGGCCGGAGGCTGGCAGACATTCGGAGACCAGAGTTTCTCCATGGGAGTCAAGAGTTATGACTCGGACAACGGTATGCTCGGCATGTATGGCCCCGCAGTGGGCGATGCTGCCCGTATCTTCACCGGACGTATCGACATGACAAATCTCGAGCACCCGGCCCTTACCTTCTACACATTCAATCTGCAGAACAGCGACGGCATTCTCGACCAGAATGAATTGACCGTCCTCGCCGATGAATATGACGGCCAGGGATTCAAGAAAATCAAGACATTGGTCATAAATGAAGTGGCCGGAGGAGTACGCGGATGGGCAAAAGCTGTTGTCGATCTCTCCTCCTGCGCCGGAAAGACTGTAAGCCTAGCTTTTGACGCGGTTACGAAATCATATCTGTACACCATCATTGATGTGCTTGAAATCAAAGACCGCAAGGATTCGGACATGGCCATCACTCTCCGTTCCGCCCCCGGCACGGCAGAACCGGACAAGGAATTCGTTATTTCAGTGGACGTTGAGAATACGGGGCGTCGCGATGCTGCGGAATATTCGGTCAGACTCTTCCGCAACGGCGACGTGGTCAGGGCCGAGGAAGGTTCCGCTCTCAAGGCTGGAGAAATCAGGCAGGTTACATTCACCGAGACCCTCAATTCTTCGCACGAAGATATGAACACATATCATGCTGAGGTGGTTATGGCCGGCGATGAGAATACATCCGATAATGCGACGGAGGAATTCAAGATACGGCTTCGCCGCATGGACTTCCCGGGAGTGCGTGATCTTAAGGCAGTCCGCGAGGAATCAGGCAATGTCACGCTCCGGTGGACAGAACCGGAACAGATGCCCGAAGACGATGAGGCATACACGGAAGGATTTGAATCGGCCGAAACCGATGTCGTTTTCCCGACCGAATTCGGCGCATGGTCCTTCCTCGACCTCGACGAGGGTTATATCGGAGGAATCCGGGGCATGGAACTTCCGGGAATACAGACAGGCTCGCAGCAGAGTTTCTGGGTGCTCGACACCGAACATCCGGTAATAAAGGATTCTGATTACGCAGGATCATACGCCGCCAAAGGAGGCACAAAGTATCTTGCCCAGATGTATACTCTCAACATCAAGGCTGACAGTCCGGTACCCTGCGACGACTGGATCATATCCCCGATGCTCAATGAGAAAAAGCAGACCATCGAATTCCATGCCCGAAGCTACGGCGACGGCACCACAAGCGAACGATTCCAGTTCCTTTACTCTTCGACCGGTACGGCCGTGGAGGATTTCACCCGGCTGACGACACAAGCCAATGTTCCGCTGGAATGGACCAGATATTCATTTGAGGTTCCCGAGGGAACACGATACTTTGCAATCCGTTGCACCACGATAGCAGGTTTCATGTTCTTTGTCGATGACGTGACATATATCCCCGCCAATGGCTCCAACGTGAGACTTGAAGGATACAATGTTTATGTTGACGGCAGACGTGTGAATGACAATCCTGTTGTCGGCCTGGAATACATGGCCGGCAAGTCTGACGGCGCCAAGGATGCCGGAACGCGTTACAGCGTGAGTGCGGTTTACAATCGCGGAGAATCACGGGCGGAGCATGCATTCGCCGACGGCAGCAATGTGGAGCATCTTTATGATGCCGTACGGATAGAAGCCGGAGATGGTTACATCGTCATCTGTGCCGACGGCATTGATATCACCGTATGGAGCGCATCCGGATTGTCCATCTATGCAGGAAAGATTTCCGGAGAGGCAAAAGTTGATGTCCATCCCGGAGTTTATATAGTCCGGTATGGGGACAAAACCGCAAAACTTATCGTGAGATAAAATAACAATATCCTATAGCAAAGGCGCGGTTTCCCGGGTAGGGAACCGCGCCTTTTATCTATCTTCAGTTTTGTTACCGGAGCTTGCGTCAGCGGATTATCACTTTGCTTGCCTTATCCCCCTGACGCCTGATATAAAGACCTGGGGCGGCATTGGCGGCATCGACACGCATTCCGCCGAGATTGTAGTATTCAGCAGATGCGTCACCGATGTTGATATCATCGATGCCGGTCTGGACATAGACAAGGCTCAGGTTGTCGACATCAATTCCGTTACCCTCGCCGACATCCTCCGCCTTTGCAAAATAGTCACCGGCCGAGATCACTATATTTATCATTTCAGGGGTGGCCTGCGAAAGATATTCGAAGTCTGCCGAAAATTTGGTCCATTCATCGGCGTCGGCCGTGATCTCGGCTTTAATTACGGCGATAAGTTCAGCATCCTCAGAGGGTGTCACCTCGCCGCCCTGAAGACCGGTCATGTCCATGCCGAGCACACAACGGTCACGGTCTACCATCGGTATCTTCGTTGGCTCTCCGGCCATATAAATGGTGACCGGCACATCGCTCTGCGTCCAGTGGCCTTTCCACAGATATGCCACCACCATGGCCGGCTCATCGGGTTTGGCTGTACCGCGGGATTTCCTGTACATGAACTCTATCCCCTTGGGACGCTCAGAGAACGCCTGGCCGCCGAATGTGCCGCCGTCACTGTCGTTGATAGTTATTCCCGTCATTCCAAAAGCGGGATTTGCAGTAGACCATGTGGTACCGAGCGTGACATAAGCCGGTACAATCTGCTGGGGCATGAATGGATTGGGGGAATTGACAAGAGATACGGCCGCGCCCTCGCCATAGCCTTCTGTCCGTTCTCCGACCTGTGTGGAACCAAGTCCCGCCGGACTTCCGTCGTTATATGCCGCCATACCTGTGACATTGGAGATGACCCATCCGGCAGGATTCTGGCCAACCACCACTTTAGAAAGTTGATCCGAGTATCCTTCGTCAGCGTAATATGTGAAAGGTATGCAGTCGTGCCATTCTCCATCGAAGTCAGAGTTGGCAATCTGCTGTGCACCGGCCGGAATTGCCAGCACCAACATCACAGCACCGGAAAGAATTGTCTTGATGTGTTTCATTTGAAATAAGTTAGTTGATTATTAAGTGTCATTAAAAAATTAGTTAACGTATAAGTGGATTTTTTTCGTTAATGCTCTTTCGGTGTCTTTTGGGCAAATTTTGCCCAAGTCTCATCAGTCGTGATGCTCGCATCACTCCTTCTTCTACTTGGCAAAATTGCTCCAAAATCCATCCAAAATAGCATTAACTAATTTTTAAATGCCACTTAAGCGTTCAAATTTAAACGATAGTAAGTGTTTGTCTGGAAGTTTCAAGGATGTCCTTCCGTCCAAACGGACTGCAAAATTAACATTTTCATGTCACTTTTCAAAATGACCACCGACAGTCAACCCGGCCGTTTCCCGCCGGACAACATTGTTCAAGCGGCTCTCCATGCTGACGCAAAAATGAGCCGCAATCACATTTTTGTCGGGATATAACTTTTCTTTGATAAAAAATATGTCTTATTTTTACAGCTGAAATTTAATTGAATTTCAGACATTTACATAAACACATGAAAAAAAATCAGAAAATATTTTGCCCAAAAATTTGGTGGATTCAAAAAAAAGCTATAACTTTGCACTCGCAATCGGGAAACAAACGATGAGTCGAACGAAACAAAGATTGCAGTAAAATAGAAATGGTGCGTTAGTTCAGCTGGTTAGAATACATGCCTGTCACGCATGGGGTCACGGGTTCGAGTCCCGTACGCACCGCAGAGGAGAGAGGAATAGCAGCAGAGTAGACTTAATTCGTTAAGTTTCCTGTTGCTATTTTTCGTATGTATTATTCCGCCATGTTGAAACCGCCAACCATGAATGAAATGAGAATACTGATCATCAACGGACCCAATCTTAATCTGCTCGGAATGCGCCGGCCGGAAATATATGGCCGGGAAACCTTCGGGGAAACTCTCGCGAAACTCCGGAAGAGATTCGGGGAGATGACACTCGAATACTTCCAGAGCAACAGCGAGGGGGAGATCATCGACCGGATTCAACAAGCCGCATTCTGTCCGGATAATGAGGACAACGGAAAGACCAACGCCACAGAGGGGGAAGAAAACCGAGTAACGGGGATCGTGATAAACCCCGGCGCATACGCCCACTACTCCCACGCGATAGCCGATGCCATCGAGGCGTGTCCGCTGCCGGTGGCGGAGGTACATATATCCAATATCTTCGCACGCGAGGAATTCCGGACTCAGACCGTCACAGGACGCTGTGCCGACGCCGTGATAGCCGGCTGCGGCCGCAACGGATACGCGCTGGCCATTGAACACATTCTTGACATGCACCTCTCCGAAGAGTAATTCCTGCAATCTATGGATGACAGACTGACACAATATATAGAGGAGCATATCGACATGGAGCCGGAGGAACTGCACCGTCTCGACCGGCTGACCAACATCCGGCTGCATAACGGCAGGATGTGTTCCGGCCACCTCCAGGGACGCATCCTGAAGACGCTTACAGCCATGATGGCTCCAGGACGGGTGCTGGAATTAGGCACATTCTCCGGCTATTCGGCACTCTGCATCGCCGAAGGACTTGCAGAAGAGGGCCTCGTCGACACCGTAGAAGTGGATGACGAACTGGAGGACTTTATCCGCGAGGCCATCGAATCCTCTCCGCATGGCGCGAAAGTGAAACTTCATATCGGCGCGGCTCTTGATGTGATGGCTTCGTTCACAGACGGTGAATTCGACATGGTTTTCATGGATGCCGACAAGAAAGAATATCCCGCCTACTATGAAGAGGCGTTGCGGCTGCTGAAGAGAGGCGGATGGATACTTGCCGACAACACGCTCTGGAGCGGCCACGTGGTGGAGGAAGAATATTTCCGCGACCGCCAGACGGCAGCCATCATGCGCTTCAACGACATAGTGGCCGCCGATCCCCGCGTGGAGAAAGTAATCCTCCCGATCCGCGACGGACTGACAATAATCCGCAAACTATAGCAAGGGCGCGGACGTTCTTATAATTGAGAAATCTTGAATTTTGATATGGAAGGAAAAAGACAAGCGAAAATAGCGAGGCTCATTCAGAAGGAGCTCAGCGAGATATTCCGCCGGCAGACGGCGGCGATGGGCAATGTGCTGGTGTCGGTAAGCACCGTGCGGGTATCCCCCGACCTCAGCATAGCAAAGGCATACCTCAGCATATTCCCGCCGGAAAAGAGCAACGAGATTCTGGAGAACATACAGAAGCAGACCAAGACCGTACGCTACGAACTTGCGGCGGCAGTCCGCGAGACTCTGCGCAAATGCCCCGACCTTCAGTTCTTCCTCGATGACTCTCTGGATTACGCAGAGAACATCGACCGTCTTCTTGCCACCGACCCCCATCTGCACGATACCCCGGCCGACGAGGGAGGGAAAGAGACCGCTCAAGACTGACGTCCGCGATGGGATTCTCCACACTCCCGCCCCGGATGGCATGGCGCTATCTGAGGTCGAAAAAATCCCATAGCGCGGTAGGAGCCATATCTATGACATCGATATGCGGCATGGCTGTAGCCACTGCCGCCATCATCTGTGTGCTCTCGGTGTTCAACGGCTTCCGGGCAGTGATCGCCGGGCGGCTTGACACGCTCTCGCCCGACGTGCTGGTCACACCGGCCAAAGGGAAGACAATCGCCGACGGCGAAGAAGCCGCCGCGCGGATTCTTGCCGTCGAAGGAGTGGAGCGCGCCACCCCCACCATCTCCGACAACGCTCTGGCGCTCTACGGAGGGCGAGAGATGCCGGTACTCCTCAAGGGAGTCGATCCGGAAGCATACTCCGAAATAACCTCCGTAAAATCGCTCATCATCCCCGACCACTCCGGCCGCTTCCTTAAGAATGATGCCGCCAAAGCGGAAGGAACCCTCTCGATCGGAGTCGCATCGCAACTCGGAGTATTCCCCGGCGACGGATTCCTTATCTTCGCTCCCAGGCGGGAAGGACGCGTCAACCTCGCCAATCCCCTAGCCTCGTTCATCACCGACTCGATAACGGCCAGCGGAGTCTTCCGCACTGACCAGACCGAATACGACACGGACCATCTTATCGTGGACCTCGCCACGGCGCGCAGACTCTTCAGCTACGACCGCCAGGCCTCGGCCATAGAGGTCAAGACGCGTGAGGGAGCCGACCCGGCGGCTGTCGCCGGGCACATCTCAGAGAAGATCGGGACTGACTATATAGTAAAAGACAGGATGCGGCAGCAGGAGATGAACTTCCGCATGATCGAGATAGAGAAATGGGTATCGTTTCTTCTGCTCTTCTTCATACTGATCATAGCCTCGTTCAACATCATCTCGTCGCTTTCCATGCTTGTCCTCGAAAAGCAGTCGTCACTATCGACACTCTCCGCCATGGGCATGAACAGGCGTCAGATAGGAAAAGTCTTTTTCTGGGAAAGCATCTTCGTCTCGCTGACGGGAGGAATTTCGGGAATCGCAACCGGCATCATATTGGTATTTCTTCAGGAGCGGTTCGGCCTTATAAAGATAGCGGGAGGAGGAGCCATCACCGCCTATCCCGTGGCGCTCGAGTGGAGCGACGTGGGAATCACTCTCATCCCCGTGGCCGCCATAGGTGCTGTCACTGCTGTCATCACCGACGCCTTCGCCCGCTCGCGCATAAACTGACCCGTCAATCCATCAATTCATCAACCCGTTAACCCACCAAACACTTTTAGCAAAATGTCAGCACAGAGGTATTTTTTTTGACATTTTATTGCTTATTCAAACAATATTTGATAACTTTGCAAAGCAATTGCGCATCAACAGACCGAAAACAATTAGTAGGTCCAAGGAGATCCGGACGGGATCTCTTACATAACATTCTAACTATAAACATTTTAGACCTTAGTTATTATTTATTCCGTATGGATCGTTTAGACAGATTAGATAAGAAGATTCTCAACATAGTCATGTACAATGCGCGGATCGCCTCCAAGGACATAGCCTTGCAGTGCGGTGTATCGCGGGCGGCAATACACCAGCGCATCCAGCGCCTGATCGACATGAAGGTGATTGTGGGCAGCGGCTATACCGTCAACCCCCACAAGCTCGGCTACAATACCTGCACCTATATCGGGGTCAAACTCGAGAAAGGGTCTCTCTACCGCGAGGCCGCAAAAGAACTTGAGAAAATTCAGGAGGTTGTGGAATGCCACTTCACCACGGGCCCCTATTCGATGCTTATCAAGGTGTATGCCTACGACAACCAGCATCTGATGGAGCTCCTCAACGACCGCATCCAGCACATTCCCGGAGTGACCGAGACGGAGACTCTCATCTCGCTCGAGCAGAGCATGAACCGGCAGATACATATAGACGTCGACGGCATGGAACATCTGTTCCGCAAGTAATGACCCGGCGTCCACTCACCGACAATACGCACCACACCAAAGAGAGATAACGATTCCGAAATGGAGACACAGACGAAGAAAACCTGGATATACTGTACACTGGCCACCGCGTTCCTCGCGATAGTGGCCTTTCTCTTTTTCTTCCCCGACAACGTGGAGGGGAACGTGCTTCAGCAGCACGACACGCTTCAGGGAATAGCCAACGGTCAGGAAGGAAAGGCTTTCCAGGAGGCCACGGGCGAGACCACGCGCTGGACCAACTCCCTGTTCGGGGGTATGCCCAATTTCCAGATAGCCCCCTCCTATCCGGCCAACGACCTGCTGGGATGGATCGGCAAGGCATACATGCTCGGACTCCCCTCCCCCGCCAACATCCTCTTCGCCATGATGACAGGCTTCTTCATCATGTGTCTCTGCATGAAGATGAAATGGTACACCGCGCTATTCGCCTCTGTGGCGTGGGGATTCTCCTCCTACTTCATCATCCTTATCGGCGCGGGACATATCTGGAAATTTGTCACACTTGCCTACATACCGCCCACCATCGGCGGCATAGTACTGTGTTATAGAAAGAAATACCTGAGCGGCACAGCCCTGGCCTCCCTGTTCGGCGCGCTGCAGCTACAGAGCAACCACCCGCAGATGACCTATTATTTCCTCTTCGTGGTGGTGGCGATGATTCTGGCATGGCTCTGGACGGCAGCCCGCAAGCATCAGATGAAAGCGTGGGGGACAGCCACACTCTGCGTGATCGTGGCCGGTGCTCTCGCCGTAGCCGCCAATTCCGCAAGCCTCTACAATTCGTGGGAGTATTCCAAGGAGACAGTGCGCGGACGCGCCACCGACCTTACTCCCGCCGACGGCTCCGCCGCCACCGGAGGCATGGACCGCGCGGCGATAACCGCATGGAGCTATGGTGTCGATGAGACACTCACCCTTCTCATCCCCAACGTGAAAGGAGGCGCCACCATCCAGCCCGTGGCCGGCGAGACCGTCCTCAAGTCGCTTGCCGATACCGACAAGGCCGATGACCTGACCCTCTCCCCGGAAGAGATGCAGTTCCTCTCACAGTTCCCGCAATACTTCGGTGACCAGCCGATGACCAACGGACCCGTCTATGTCGGAGCCTTTGTGCTGCTGCTCGCCATTCTTGCCCTCTTCACCGTAGACACCCCGATGAAATGGGCACTCTTCGCTGTCTCTCTTCTCGCCATACTGCTCTCATGGGGACACAACTTCGCTCCTCTAACCGACTTTTTCATCGACCGGTTCCCGGGCTACAACAAGTTCCGCGCCGTGGCCAGTATCCTGGTCATAGTTGAGTTCGCCGTCCCGCTTCTCGCCGCCTTATGCCTGAAAAATATGATGGATACTCCCGAGCGCTACACCCGTAACCCCTGGACCGTCTACACCGTATTCGGAGCGGGCGCGCTTATATGTCTTGCCGGATGGATTTGGCCCGGCATATTCGGCTCGCCCTTCAGCGAGACAGAGATAAACCAGCTCACCGAAGCCGGCGCCTTCGCCAATCCCGCCTACTACGGCGTGATCGACGCCATCCGCGAGACGCGCCTCTCGCTTGTGCGCGCCGACGCAGTCCGATCGCTCATCTTCATTCTGCTCGGCTCGGCAACTGTCTGGCTATGGTTCAGCGGCAAGATCCGCAACCGCGCCCTTTTCATCGGCTTACTTACGGTAATTGTCCTGGCCGATCTCTACACTGTCGGCAAGCGCTATGTCAACACCGAGAACTTCACCGCGCCGGTGGAGAACGAGGCCGCGCTGAAGATGACTGCCGCCGACGAGGCCATCCTCCGGGACAAAAGCAACTACCGCGTTCTGGACGTGGCCGGCATGTCAAGCGCCCGCTCTTCCTATTTCCACAAGACCATAGGCGGATACCACGCGGCGAAACTCACCCGCTACAACGATCTGCTCGAGCATCAGATAGCCAAGGGAAATCCCGGAGTGATCAATATGCTCAACGCCAAATATATCCTGAACGGCGAAGAATATCAGCAGAATCCCGATGCACTCGGCAACGCCTGGTGGGCGCAACGCCTGGACTACGTGCCTGACGCCGACGCCGAAATGGCGGCCCTCGACACACTCGACACCTCGCATGGCGCGGTGGCCGACGCCGGATTCCGCGCCACGCTCGGAACAGCCACGGCTTCCGCTCCCGGCGATACCATCTATGAGACATCCTACGCACCCAACCGCCTCGACTACAAGGCGCGCAGCGCGCGTGGGGGGGTAGCCGTTTTCAGCGAAATATATTTCCCATGGGGATGGAAAGCCACAATCGACGGCAAGGAGGCACCGATCGGGCGTGTCAACTATGTGCTCCGTGCACTCCGCATCCCTGCCGGCGAACATGAAGTCACGTTCACATTCGACCCAGGGTCGCTGAAGGTGACCAATGCCCTCGGCATGTCGTCGGTGATTGTGATATATGTTCTCTGCGCGGCAGCACTCGCTTTATGCATATATGCCATCGCAGGAACAAGGAAGAAAGATTAACTGAGTTGGCTCAGTCAACACGGTTCCATCAGCAGTGAGACAGTTTAAAATCAAGACAGTCAAAGTGAAAGGAGTGAGACGCGGACAGTTGGGAATATTCGAAGGCTATCGCCGATGGCGCCATACCCGCGGGTATGGCGTACACTCGCCCTACGCCTTCAACCTGGTGACGAGCGTGGTCCATCCGGGAGACTACAGCTGGTATGGCTATTCCGACATCGACAGAACCTTCCCGGGGGTGGTGGACCGCAAGGTGCGCCGCGAGGCGAGAATGCTTCTGCGTCTCGTAGCCGAGCTGAGGCCCCGCTCGGTGTTTCTTCCATCGGGCGCCCACCCCTCCTTCCATGCCGCCATCCATGCCGCCGGCTCCTCCATACAGATTCTGCGCAAGCCGAGACAGGCCGCCGAGGCCGACATGATATGCACCCACGGCGACTTCATACCTCTTGACATCATCCTCGCCCACATTTCCAGGCCGGGCCGCAGCCTCGCCATTCTGAACGCTCCGGAAGGATGGGCCGACCGCATCTTCGAGGCTCTCGGGGAGGGAGTGCTTGTGAGAGGATGCCACAATATCTTCGCCACGGCGCGCGACGGAATGCAGAAGCTGCAATACACGATGAAAATCTAAAGAAAAAAGCGCATTCCTCAAACAATGCAGCGGGATATCGAAGACTTCTGCCGGCACCTGGTGCTGGAGCGCGGACTGTCGGCGCACACCGCCGAGGCATACGCCGTCGATGCGGGACACCTTCTCGACTTTGCAGCGGAGCGGAGCCTCGCCGTCGCCGAAATCAGGGAGGAGGACCTTCACCAGTTGCTCTGCACCCTGCGTGACATCGGCATACAGCCCCGCTCCCAGGCCCGCATGATCGCCGGCATACGCGCCTTCTTCCGTTTCCTCAGGATGGAGAAAAAATTAGAGCGGGATCCGTCGGAACTTCTTGAGTCACCGCGCCTGGGACGCACGCTCCCCGACGTGCTCTCCGTTGCGGAGATTGATGCGATGACCGCGGCCATCGACCCTTCCCGGGAGGAGTCGCTCCGCAACCGCGCGATAATCGAGACTCTCTACGGATCGGGGCTGCGCGTATCGGAACTCGTGGACCTGCGTCTGTCGCGTCTCAACCTCAAGGATGGATTTCTAATAGTGGAAGGAAAAGGGAGCAAGCAGCGGCTCGTACCGGTGTCGCCGGTGGCCGCGGAACTGATTCTCGACTATCTCGAACAGAGGATCCGGGGACCGATAAAGCCGGGCAACAGCGACATACTCTTCCTGAACCGACGCGGCGCGGCGCTGTCGCGGGTGATGGTCTTCTACATAGTGCGCGATCTGGCCGCCGCCGCCGGTATCGAGAAGAAAGTGTCCCCACACACGCTGCGACATTCGTTCGCCACCCATCTGCTCGAAGGGGGCGCGAACCTGCGCGCCATTCAGGAGATGCTCGGCCATGAGTCGATAGCCACCACCGAAATCTACATCCATCTGGACCGCTCGCGCCTACGGCGCGAACTCCTCGAACATCACCCCCATTACAGAAAAGAGCCAGAAATTTTGACTAATTTTACGGAATGATTGATTATCTGCTGGAACTTAACGACCGGATTCTGCTGGCGATAAACGGCGCCCACACCGGTTTCCTCGACACATTCATGATGATAGCCACCAACCGCTGGACATGGATTCCGCTGTACGTGGCCGCATTCGTTTATCTCATCTACAGGTACGGCTGGCTTCGCGCCGTCTCGGTGCTTGCCGTAATCGGTATAACCATAACGATTGTGGACCAGCTGTGCGGCTCACTGATACGCGATTCGCTACAGATATTGCGGCCTTCCAATCCCGACAATCCGCTCTCGGCGCAAATACAGCTGGTGGACGGCTACCGGGGAGGGCGCTACGGCTTCCCCTCCTGCCACGCGGCCAACTGCACCGCTCTGATGATGGTGCTCGGCACGGTGATACGCCGCCGCTGGACATGGCTCGTGCTGACGGCATACGTTCTGCTCAACTGCTATTCACGACTCTATCTCGGCGTGCATTATCCATCCGACATCCTTGCCGGAGCCGCTACAGGAGCCGCCATAGGCTACGGCATGGGACTCCTCGCCATCCGCATCATGCGCCGCCTCTCGCCCGCCAGACGGGAAGATCCTTCCGGGTCAGATGACAACAGCTTTATTCTGCATTGAAGGCGAAGCGGATAGTTCTTTCATACTTTTCGCCACGGCGTAAAAGCTGGGTGGGGAACTGGGGACGGTTCGGGGCATCCGGGAAGCCCTGCATCTCGATGGCAACCCCGTCGTAGTCATTGTAGCTGCGGCCAGATTTGTTGAGAGGGGAACCGGCGAGCCAGTTGCCGGTGTAGATCTGTACTCCGGGCTGGTCGGAGTCTACGGTGAGCGTGCGGCCCGACACGGTGGAGCGGAGCTGCACGGCGCTCTCGCTCATGCGGCCCGGTTTCCAGCCGTCGAGCGTCCAGCAGTTGTCATAGCCCTTGCCATACTTCAAAGCGGGAAAATCGGCCTCGATATCCTTGCCGATGGATTTCCACTCGCGGAAATCCATCGGGGTATCCTGCACGGGATGTATTTCGCCTGTGGGGATAAGGGTGTCGTCGGTGGGAAGCCATCCTGCCGCATTGATCTTAAGCTCATGGTCAAGGATGCTGCCGGCATCAGCGCCATCAAGGTTGAAATAGCTGTGATTGGTGAGGTTCACCACTGTGTCGGCATCCGTCTCGGCCTCGAAGCGCAGAGTGAGGACATTGTCATCGCTCCATCGGTATGTGGCTTTGACATCGAGATTGCCGGGATAGTTCTCCTCGGCATCGGCCGACCGGTAAGTGAACTCAACGCCGTCCTCGAGCTCACGGGCATTCCAGACGCGATTCTGGAAACCTTCGGGACCGCCGTGCAGCGCATTGGGACCGTTGTTGATGGTCAGGCTATAAGTCCGGCCGCCGACTTCGAGATGTCCGCGCGCGATGCGATTGGCATAACGGCCGGGACACTTGCCGAGGCATGGTCCGTCGGCGATATAGTCGGCAGCGTCGGCGTAAGACAGGACCACGTTGACGAGGCGCCCGTCACGGTCCGGGACTCCTGCTTCGACCACACCGGCGCCGAGAGTGGATAGTTCCACCCATGCGCCGCTTGCGTTCTCCACCCTGAAAACAGTGATGTCACCCTTGGGGGAGGGAATTGTTCTGCTTGTGATATTCATGACGTAAAATATTAATCCTCCACACGGCGGGCACCGTCGGAAATAACCACATCATATATCCTGGGTTCGTGGCCATACTTCTCCCTGAAGCGGCTCACAGCCTCTTTGGTGAAAATATCGTGGAGGTCGTTACGCACGAGGTTGATGGTGCAGCCGCCGAATCCGCCGCCCATGATGCGGGAACCGGTGACACCAATTTCCTTTGCCACATCGTTGAGAAAATCGAGTTCCACGCAGCTCACCTCGTAATCCCTGGAGAGACCGCGGTGCGTCTCGTACATTTTGCGGCCGACGGTATCGTAGTCTCCGGCCTCGAGGGCGTCGCAGACCGCAAGAACACGGTCTTTCTCCTCAATGACAAACTTGGCGCGGGAATAATCCTCGGCGGAGATATCGCCCTTCACGCCGTCGAGCATCTCCATTGTTGCATCGCGAAGGGTCTCGAGGCCGAGACGTCTTGCGACACGCTCGCAGCTTTCGCGACGCCTGTTGTAGGGAGAATCCTTAAGATCATGCTTCACGCGGGAGTCAACGAGCACGAGGCGGTAGTCCTCCGGGTCGAAGGGGAAATACCCGTACTCCATCGAGCGGCAGTCGAGGCGCATCAGGTTCCCCTTGCGGCCGAACACCGACGCAAATTGATCCATGATGCCACAGTTCACGCCGCAATAGTTGTGCTCGGTGCTCTGGCCGATGCGGGCGAGTTCGAACTTGTCGATGGAATTATCATTGAAGAGGTCGTTGAGAGCGAAAGCGAAGCAGCTTTCGAGGGCGGCCGATGAACTGAGACCGGCTCCGAGAGGCACATCGCCAGCGAAGACGGCGTCAAAACCATTGACCTTGTAGCCGCGCTTCAAGATCTCGCGGCAGATACCGAACACATAACGCGCCCAGCCCTGGACGGGAGCGTCATTCTCGTCGAGACCGAACTCCACGTACTCGGCGATGTCCATGGAATAGACACGGACCTTCCTGAGACCATTAGGCTTGATTTCAGCCATGATCACCTTGTCGATGGCTCCGGGGAATACAAATCCTCCGTTATAATCGGTGTGCTCGCCGATGAGATTGATACGTCCGGCCGATGCATAGAGAGTGCCCTCCGTGCCGAATCTTTCCTTAAAGTCTTTCCGGATTTTTTCTTTCATGACATTATATGAATATAATTATTAACAGGTCAACACTATACGGAATGAATGTGCAGGCTGCTCCCGCGCCAGTATTATTTTTGCGGGAATGGCCTTTATGAAGAGAATATACCGATTACAAAAATAATCGGTTTTTTTGAGAAATGCAATGTTTCGGAGTGCCGCAATTAAAATAACATGTAAAAAAACGCCATGTAAACATCGGATAGCCGTCACAATTTATTATCTTTGCATCCGGACAGCCACCTTCTCGAAAAATGACATAACAATAACGACATCATGGAACAGACCATATCACTCCATCCCCTAAGGCAAACCCAATACAGCATTCCGGCGCATGAGACAATAATGCCGTCCAAGGTACCGCTGACGGCCATTGTGGCCATGGGAGCGCGCGGGGAGATCGGCCAGGACGGCACCATGCCATGGCACCTGCCGGAAGACCTCCGTCATTTCAAGGAGATTACCATGGGACGCGCCGTAATCATGGGGCGGGCCACATGGGAGTCGCTGCCCCGGCGACCGCTGCCGGGCCGGCGCAACATCGTGGTGACACGCCGTGGCGACTACATTGCCGAGGGGGCAGATACCGCGAAGTCGGTCGCCGAGGCCGTGGCGCTCTGCGCGCCTAAGGAACGCCCGGTAATAATCGGGGGCGCCTCCATCTATGAGGCGGCCCTCCCCTACTGCGACATCCTGAACATCACCCGAATCAAAGCCACCTTCCCCGACGCCGACACCTATTTCCCCGCAATCCAGGAAAATTTCTGGGAAGTGATTCAGGAGGATGGACCCTTCACATCGAAGACAGGCCTCGAATATACATTCCACACACTGCATCGGAAATGAACGCGCTCAAAGTCGTGATCATCAACAAATCGGACAGCACAGGAGGAGCCGCGGTGGTAAGTTTCCGGCTTATGAACGCGCTCCGGACGGCCGGGGTCGACGCACGTATGCTTGTGGCCGAGAAACTTACAGACTCTCCCTTTGTTGAGGCCGCCGGCAAGCCATGGCAACTCAAATGCTCCTTCCTGGCAGAACGGCTCAAGATATTTCTGGCCAACGGACTGAACCGGAAGACTCTCTTCAAGATCGACACCGGATCCGACGGGGTGCCGCTCCACAAACATCCAGCGGTGATGGAGGCCGACGTGATATGCCTCAACTGGGTGAACCAGGGGTTGCTCTCGCTCAAAGAGGCGGAGAGAATCACGGCCCTCGGCAAGCCGGTGGTATGGACCATGCACGACATGTGGAACATGACCGGCATCTGCCATCATGCGGCCCTGTGCGACCGCTTCAGTGATGAATGCGGATGCTGTCCGCTGTTGGGACATAATGGAGATGAGAATGATCTGTCTCGCCGCGTACAGCTGAAAAAAGAGCATCTCTACGCCATCAGCCGAGGCGGAACGCCGGCCATACATTTTGTGGCCGTCAGCAACTGGCTGGCGGAACGCTCCCGACATTCCACGCTGCTTCGTGACAAGTCAGTATCGGTAATACCCAACGCATTCCCTTTTGCCAAGGGGAATGTTATCCGGAGAGTGGTGGAAGATGGGAAATTCCGCATACTGTTCGGCGCGGCGCGCCTCGACGACCCGATCAAAGGGTTGCCGGTTTTACTAAAAGCCCTCAAAGTGCTGTGCAAGCGCACTCCCGAACTGGGAGAACGTTCCGAACTGGTTACCTTCGGAGCGATGAAGGACCGGGAAGCATTTGCCGGCGTGTCGATTCCCCATCGGCACTTAGGCGTGCTGCACGGAGAGGAAGCCATAAGAAAGGCTTATTCGGAATGCGACTGCGTGGTGTCGGCCTCAAGCTACGAGACGTTGCCCGGCACTCTTGTCGAGGGACAGGCCTACGGATGCGTGCCCGTGAGTTTCGACCGCGGGGGCCAGCGCGACATCGTGGACCACAAAGAGACCGGCTATATAGCCGAATGGAACGAGGATGAGGACGTGGCGGCCTCCCGGATAGCCGACGGACTTATATGGGCGGCAAACGCCGCCGGAGAGGAACTCCGACAGCGTATGGAAACTTCGGCGCGCTCACGTTTCAGCGAGGGAGCGGTTGGCGCCGCATATCTTGATCTTTTCAGAGAACTTCTTCAGGAGACCTGACAGAACCTGACAGAAAAAAGCGTCCCATGCAGAGCTGAACTGCACCCCAAAAGTTAGACACAAAACTTTTGGGGTGCATTATGTATAGA